>Ga0255055_10000533_pt1 | contig 29516 bp, 24 predicted proteins | sample JV7_2_27_MG_FD_188633 | JGI IMG/M metagenome (GOLD analysis project Ga0255055, IMG submission 188633) | Seawater microbial communities from Jervis Inlet, British Columbia, Canada - JV7_2_27 | ecosystem: Environmental > Aquatic > Marine > Inlet | place: Canada: British Columbia | collected...
TGCCGATGTCATAGCCGCCTTAACTGGCTTGGGCTACTCTCTAACGGAAGCTACCAAAGCTATTTCTAAGCTTCCAGATTCTGAGGGGTTAAGCCTGGAAGAGAAAATTAAAATGGCATTGCAACAGATGGCAGGATGATAGGCTGACCGTAGTAGGGACAAGCAGGAGAGGCAAAAATCCGTCTTCTTTTGGCCTTGCTGGAAGATGATAAAATGGGGGTCTGTTTCTTAGTTTAACTGCCTGTAAGCAAGGAGTTAGATTTAGCTGAGATAGCATGCACGTATATAAATACACTTTGTAGAGCGGAGAAGAAAGCATGAAGTTTGTGAAATGGTTTGAAGAAATTGGAGCACAGGATGTAGGTTTAGTGGGTGGCAAGAACGCATCTTTGGGTGAAATGGTAAGAAATCTGGGTAAGAAAGGGATACCTGTCCCCTCCGGATTCGCCATCACTGCTGAGGCATATAAGTATGTGATAGAGAAAGCAGGTATAGACCAAAAAATCAAGGAAATTTTAGCGGATCTGGATACACGTGATATTGAGAATCTGGCACACAGGGGCGAGAAATTGAGGAATCTGATAGAACATTCTCGTTGCCCAAAGGACTTGGAGGAGGAGATACGACTTTCATATCGGAAGATGGAAGAGAGATTTGGAAAGGATGTGGATGTCGCTGTGAGAAGCAGTGCCACCGCCGAAGATTTACCTACAGCCTCATTTGCCGGACAGCAGACGAGTTATTTGAACGTGCGTGGAGAGGGAGACCTCCTGGAAAGGGTGATGGACTGCTTTGCATCTTTGTTCACGAACCGAGCGATCTCTTACCGGGTGGATAAAGGTTTTGACCATCTCAGTGTTTATCTCTCGGTGGGGGTGCAGAAGATGGTTCGCTCTGATTTGGCCTGCTCCGGTGTCATGTTTTCCATAGATACAGACTCGGGCTTCAAGGATGTGGTCTACATAACTGCTGCCTACGGTCTGGGAGAGAATGTAGTACAGGGAATTGTTGATCCAGACCAGTTTTACGTCTTCAAGCCCGCTTTGAAGGAAGGTTTCAGACCTATTTTGGAGAAAAAACTGGGGAGGAAACATAAGAAGTTGGTCTACATGAGACATGGGTCTGGAGCGGAGCAGAAGAAGACCAAGGTTGACGAGCAAAGACAATTCGCACTAAATGACGATGAGGTTCTGACTCTTGCCAGGTGGGCTTGCATCATAGAGGAACATTATGGTGTGCCTATGGATATCGAGTGGGCAAAGGACGGGGTAACTGGAGAGCTTTTCATAGTCCAGGCCAGGCCGGAGACCGTCCACTCACACAAAGACTCAGCTATACTTCGGACTTACGTGCTTGAAGAAAAGGGGAAATTACTGCTCAAAGGAGAAGCAGTAGGTACAAAGATAGGTCAAGGCGCAGTGCATGTAATAGAAGACAGTGATGAAATCCGCAAATTCAAGAGCGGTGAGGTTTTAGTAACTGATATGACAGACCCCGACTGGGAACCGATAATGAAAATAGCCGGCGCCATAGTTACAAACAAAGGTGGCAGGACCTGCCATGCAGCTATTGTTAGTCGTGAGCTTGGAGTACCCTGTGTGATTAGCACCGGCAAGGGGACAGAGGTTTTGAATGAGATGAAAGAAGTCACGGTAGATTGTTCAGGCGGCGGGGGCAGGATATATAAAGGAAAACTGAAATATAGAATAGATGAGATAGAAGTAGATAAGATTCCCAGACCTGACACCAGGATAATGATGAACTTTGGAATTCCCGACGGTGCATTTATTCAAAGTCGAATTCCCAATGACGGCGTGGGCTTGGCCAGGGAAGAATTTATAATCAATTCTTATATCGGCATACATCCCATGGCACTAATAGAGTACGATAAGTTGAAGAAGGCCGCGGGTACTGACGAGAAATTAAGGGGCGTGATAAGACAGATAGACGAGAGGAGCGCAGCATATGAAGACAAGAGAGGGTTTTTCATTGACAATTTAGCGATGGGGATAGCGAAAATAGCGGCGGGGTTTTATCCTAACGAGGTAATAGTTCGGTTTTCTGACTTTAAGACAAATGAGTATGCCAATTTAATCGGAGGGTATCGTTACGAGCCAGACGAAAGTAACCCCATGTTAGGGTGGAGGGGGGCCTCTCGCTATTATGACGATAAATTTAAACCTGCCTTTGGTTTGGAATGCGAAGCGATAAAGAAAGTAAGGAATGTGATGGGGTTAACCAACGTGAAGGTGATGGTTCCGTTTTGCCGGACGCCGGAAGAAGGGAGAAAGGTAATAGGAGCCATGGGAGATTTTGGCTTAACGCAAGGGGAAAATGGGTTGGAAGTGTACATGATGTGCGAAATACCATCAAATGTGCTTTTGGCGGAGGAATTCGCTGAGGTGTTTGATGGATTCAGCATCGGGTCGAACGATTTAACGCAACTAACCCTTGGTTTAGATAGGGATTCCGAACTCGTGGCACACATATTTGATGAAAGAAATGAGGCAGTGAAGAAGTTGGTGAAACAAGTTATAGATGCGGCGCATAATCACAAACCGAGGAGAAAAGTAGGAATATGTGGTCAGGCGCCGAGTGATTTTCCTGAATTTGCCGAATTTTTAGTTGGGTGCGGTATAGATTCGATGTCTTTAAATCCGGACGTGGTACTGGCGACGAGGTTAAATATAGCACAGGTAGAAAAACAGATAAAATCCAAAACCAGAAGTAAACGCACGTGAGGGCATGAGGGGTTGCCACTACAGATTCAAGATTTTGCCTTGGCTGGCTATATAACAGTGATTCCATGGTCAACAAACCTGATATACGTGAACAGACAGAGAAGAGAGAAGAGACTCTTTCCCCTTATGCTGCTAAGAGTAAATTCAGCCGTGGTCGGCTGAAGAGGGAAGAACCGTGCCCTATAAGGACCAGTTTCCAACGTGACCGTGACCGCATCATCTATTCCAAGGCCTTCCGTCGGCTAAAACATAAGACGCAGGTTTTTATTGCTCCCTTAGGAGACCATTGCGTCACCAGACTTACTCACACTCTGGAAGTATCTCAGATAGCCAGAACTATAGCTCGAGCTCTGAATTTGAACGAAGACCTGGCTGAAGCTATCGCCCTTGGGCACGATTTGGGGCATACGCCTTTCGGTCATATAGGCGAGGAAGTCCTGAACGAGTTGTATCAAGATGGCTTCAAACACAATGAGCAAAGCTTACGAGTAGTTGATTTGTTAGAGAAGGAAGGGCAAGGACTGAATCTGACCTGGGAAGTGCGGGATGGTATTCTCAATCATTCCAAGGGACAAGCCGAGGTCCTGGGGGATGGATGGGGAGATGCCAATACTTTGGAGGGGCAGATATGCAAAATAGCCGATATAGTGGCTTACGTTAACCACGACGTAGAAGATGCGATCAGGGCTGGTATTATTTGCCAGAATGATTTACCCAAACCAGTGTTAGAAACTTTAGGGTATGTACATTCACAGCGAATTAATACTCTGGTTCGTGATATCATAATTTGCTCGTGGCTTGTTAGTAGCCATGGCAATTTAACCAATCCAACTATAGGCATGAGTCCTGAAGTCCTTGAAGCAACAAACATACTCCGCCAGTTTCTATTTGACAAAGTATATTATCCCAGCTTAGCTAAAGAGGATGCAGTAAGAGCACAAGAGGTATTGCGCCTGTTATATTCTCACTTCCTAGAGCACGAAGATAGGCTGCCTCGAGAGTTTGCCTCTTTGCCGGATAATAGGGAGCGTAAGGTTATTGATCACATTGCTGGGATGACGGATCAATATGCGCTAAAATTAGCCGAAGAGATATCTACATGAGCGTAATCACTGAAGTAAAACAGAAATTAGATATAGTAGAGCTTGTTTCGGAGTATGTTACTCTACAAAAAGCGGGACGTAACTTCAAAGGTTTATGCCCCTTCCACAGTGAGAAACACGCTTCATTTTTTGTTTTTCCCGAGCAACAAAGCTGGCATTGCTTTGGAGCCTGTGGAACTGGTGGCGATATCCTCTCTTTTATCATGAAAAAGGAGGGCATTGATTTTGGCCAGGCTCTTCGTCTCCTAGCTCAAAGGGGAGGTATAACCTTAAGCCCTCGTGAGGTGTCAAGCAAGGTTGAGGATGAAAAGAAGGAAAAATTATTCCGGATTAATGAGGCAGCTACTGAATACTATCACCATTTGCTTTTGAGCACTAAGGCTGGGGAGGCAGCAAGAAGTTATCTGGCAAGAAGAAAGGTCGCACCCGAGGTTATCAAGGTATTCCGTCTCGGTTTCAGTCCTGATGCCTGGGAAACCCTTAAGAATTACCTGCTGGATAAAGGTTACACAGAAAAGGAACTAGCAGAAGTTGGCCTAATAATCGAGAAAGAAGAAGGAGTCAGTTATGATCGATTTCGCAATCGGCTGATGTTTCCTATATGTGATATCCAGGGTCGGGTCACTGGTTTCGGAGCGAGGATTTTGGATGACTCCCTGCCTAAATATATCAACTCTCCCCAAACAGCAATTTACGATAAGAGCAGCATCTTGTACGGCATTGATAAGGCTAAATCTGCCATTAGAAAGAAAAACTTTGTAATAATCATGGAAGGCTATATGGATGTCCTCACCGCTCACCAAAACGACTGGCAAAATGTGGTCGGCTCAATGGGGACTTCTTTAACTGAGAAACAGGTAGGAGGTATCAAAAGATTAACTATTAACATAACCCTGGCACTCGATGCCGATCTTGCCGGAGAGGAAGCTACTTTGCGAGGCAGGGCTATATTGACTCATTCCAATGCTGAAGCAAATGTTATTCTATTACCTCCAGGCAAAGACCCGGACGAAGTAATAAGGGAAAACCCTGCCCTCTGGGAGAAGCTGGTGGAACAAGCTATGCCTATTATGGACTTCGCCTTTCAATCTGTAATAAGCAAAGTCGATGTCAACAAGGCCAGAGATAAGTCTCTAGCTGTACAGAAACTCCTGCCCTCAATTCATGAAATAAAAGACCCGGCACAAAGATTCCATTATGTGGACAAACTGGCTCGTGCGCTAAAAATTGACAGGTCGGGCCTGGAAGTTGCCTTGCAGAAATTAAGGACAGTCAACAAAAGGCCTCAACTTAGCAAGCCAGCAGAACAATCTCGCCATGCCCGCCAGCTCGTGTCGAGTCGTAGTGAAGAGGATTGCCTGGCACTTCTCCTTCAGTACCCGGAGCTTCGTCCCTTAGCTCAAGAGCTATCAACGGAGCACTTCGAATCCACGGAAAATCGGGAGGTCTTTGTTAAATGGCAACATTCCTCTGATATCTCGGACCTTGAAAGCGAATTTGACACGAGTCTATTAGAACATTTATACTATTTGGTTAATAAAATTAATAGAAATTTCCCGCCAGCCATACAGAAAAGCGAAGAAAAAAGGCACCGTCATCTAGGCGATTGTATTCTCAATCTCAAGGAGGAGTTATCCCGGAAATTAGAAACTGAGAAGGAGGTGATGCTTGAGATTGAGCGAGAAAAGGGTGGTGTAGGCTCAGAAGTGGCCAAACTAGAGGAACTAGAGGAGCAAGGAATAAAACCCGGGCAACAACTTCAGGACATCTTTGTTAAAAAAGGGAAAAAACCATGGGTTCAATGAAAGAAGAGAATATCCGCATGGATAGTGATGAAGAAGAGGCTGAAGGGTTACCCAGCGATGAATCCGAAGCTGGGGATGACAGCACATCAGGCGAGGAAGTTGAAGGAAAAGAAGAAAGTGGGGGATTCACAGCTGAAAGAACCGAAGAGATCAGGCCTCCCGTACCAATAGGGGAATATGAAGTAATTGACGACTCAGCTCGTATGTATCTTCAAGAAATCGGCAGAGTGCCACTTCTCAAGATCCAAGAAGAGAAGTTACTATGCCGGAGGATAGAGCTGGGCAGAAGCCTGGAACGAATTGAAGACAACCACTTCAGGAAATACAAGAAATTCCCTTCACCCGTTGACATAGTTATTCACCTAATTTCTCAATTATCGAAGGCACAGCAGGTTGCTCAGATTGTGGCAAAACATGTCAGCATTGATCCCTCCAGCAATGTGGTGGAGACGATCAGAAATGCAGAGTTTCGCTCCGCTATCGATAGTGTTATAGACCCGTCGTTAATAGCGGAAACCGCTGAAGAGATAGACAAAGGACCTGCTGCGGCAGAGGAAGCCATAGTAAATTTGTCCATAAATAGTCAACTTCTATCCCCGCAGTTGCTAGAGCTCTCGGCTCGAGATGAAACTTCGTGGCAGAAGATGAAGTCTCTCCTGACTGATGATGATTTCTTGTCTCAAATCGATGCTCATGGCAGTGAGTTCAAAGCTTACTTCGAACAGATACAGACGGAAGCACGAGCAGCAGAAAGGCACCTTACTGAAGCCAATCTACGGCTGGTGGTGAGCATAGCCAAAAAATATATCGGGCATGGCATGCCTCTCCTTGAACTTATTCAGGAGGGGAATATTGGCCTTATCCGAGCCGTGGATAAGTTTCAATATAGAAAGGGCTACAAGTTCAGTACCTATGCTACCTGGTGGATCAGGCAAGGTATCACTAGATCTATAGCTGACCAATCCCGTGCTATTCGCATTCCCGTACATATGGTAGAAACAATTAACAAGCTATTACGCACAATGCGACAGTTAGTTCAAGAGCTTGGACGTGAACCAAGTTACGAAGAAATTGGCAGCCGTCTAAATATGTCATCAGAAAGAGTGGAAGAGGTAATGGCATTATTTTTCCGTGAGCCAATATCATTAGATATGCCTATTGGTGAGGATGCAGATAGTCGGTTGGGAGACCTTGTTGAAGATCATACCAGTTTAGCACCAACTGAAGCCACTTCACACCAGCTACTCAAAGAGCAAATAGATAGAGTACTAGGTGAACTTACCGACCGCGAAAAAAAGGTTTTGCAGCTAAGATTTGGCCTTAAAGACGGACATGCCAGAACCCTGGAAGAGGTGGGCAAAGAATTCAGTGTAACTCGAGAAAGAATACGACAGATTGAAGGCAAGGCTCTACGCAAGTTACGTCATCCAATCCGCAGTCGAAAGCTAAAAGGCTATCTAGACTGACTTCACCTGAAGGGAATGTCAAACATAGTACCCATCTTCTTAGGTAACTTGCCTCGCGTTAGTGATTTAGTCAACTTTTGCATCTCCCGAAACTGATTGAGAAGTTGATTAACGTCTTGAGGCGTGGTGCCGCTTCCTCGTGCAATACGGCTTCGCCGTCTGCCATCAATAATGGCTGGATTACTCCTTTCCTCACAAGTCATGGACAGGATAATAGCCTCTATCTTCTTTAATCGCTTCTCACTCTCGTCATCTGGCAAATGGGAGGCGACTTTGGAGAAGCCCGGTACCATTTCCACCAGTTTACCCAAAGAACCCATCTTGTGAATTTGGCGCATTTGGGCAAGGAGGTCGTCAAGGTCAAAATCCCCGCTGCGCACTTTCCTTTCTAAATCCTTAGTCTGTTGCTGATCAAAGGCCGTCTCGGCTCGCTCGATGAACGTTAGCATATCTCCCATACCCAAAATGCGAGATGCTACACGGTCGGGATGAAATATTTCCAGCGCATCCATCTTCTCACCCGTGCCCAGGTATTTTATGGGCACTCCGGTAACAAATCTAATAGAAAGGGCGGCGCCACCCCGGGCATCTCCATCCATCTTCGTAAGGATGAGTCCGGTGAGGCCGATTCGGCTGTGGAATTCTTGAGCTACTCTCACGGCATCCTGCCCAATCATGGCATCTACAGTAAGCAGTACTTCCGAAGGCTCTACCAGCGATCTGATATCAGCTAATTCCTTCATCATCGCCTCGTCAATATGCAGGCGTCCCTGTGTATCTACTATAACCCAGCTCGACCCACTTTCCTTAGCTTGCTTCAGGGCACGCTGACAGATTGTTGTTGATGCCACTCTGGCATCCTCACTGTATACCGGGATATCGTGTTGCTCACCCAGCAATCTGAGCTGTTCAATAGCAGCAGGTCGGCGAGTATCAGCAGCTACTAATAAAGGACGCTGCCCCAGATGTTTTAATTGAACAGCTAACTTCACAGCCGTAGTAGTTTTGCCGGAGCCCTGCAATCCTACAAGCAAAACAACAGCCGGTACGTCAGTAACCGAAGCTAAACGGCTGGGCTCTCCACCTAGGATAGCAATTAGCTCTTCATTGACAATTTTGACAATCTGCTGGGCCGGTGTCAGGCTGTGCAATACTTCGGAGACAAGAGCTCGCTCTCGCACCCTCGACAGGAATTCCTTGACTACTTTGAAATTTACATCTGCTTCAAGAAGCGCCAATCGTACCTGGCGTAGAGCATCATCGATATCTCCTTCACTTAGCTTTCCTTTTCTGCCAAGCTTATCAAATACAGCGGTCAGCTTTTGAGTCAGGACTTCAAGCATATTAACCCCTGACTATTTTATTCTTAGCTAAATCTGATAGTCAACTTATTTTGTGATGTCTGGAATTTCTAGTCTTAAAACCGAGAATCCTGTTGCACTTAACTCAGAATCGGCATACCATATACGCTTAATGGAACATCTTTGGGCACCATGGCGAGTAGAATATATACAGAAAGCCCCAGATAGCGGCTGCATCTTGTGCCAGAAACCCCAAGAAAGTAACGATGAGGCAAATTTTATCCTCTACCGTGGACAACACAATTTCATAATCCTTAACGCCTTTCCCTATAATCCAGGACATTTAATGGTCGCCCCCTATCGACATATAGGAAATTTGCGGGACTTGAGGGATGAAGAAGCAAATGAGCTCTTTGGCATTATCAAGAAAGGGCTAGAACTCCTAAAAGAGGCAATGGAGCCAATGGGTTTCAATATAGGCTTAAATTTGGGCAAAGTAGCCGGAGCTGGAATAGCAGAGCACATCCATACTCATATAGTCCCCAGGTGGCAAGGGGACACTAACTTCATGCCGGTGTTGTCGGACACGAAAGTCTTATCCGAAGCTTTGATTTCCACATATTTGAAACTAAAAGCGAAGTTATGAAAATAATAGCCCAATTTTATTAGGAACGGCTCGGCGTCTCTCACCATAGTTAAGGTAATTTGTAACAATATAAGGGTTGTCCTGTTTCCGGGGAAGTGCCTTGATACGGTTATTCTATGAACTCTCTAGTACTTACTTGATCCTGTTTGTTGCCGTCACGGATCTGATCTCGATTTCCATTATTCTTACTGGTAATAAGAGCGGCATAGCATTTTGCCAAATGGAGAGCTGATATGAAGTCACCAGAATCCGAACAAGATTGGTTAAGTAGGGTTATTGGCAGCTGGATTTCATGTGGCTTGAGGATAGGAGCCAAGTATCTTGACGAAGGCAGCCTCTCTCTGTAATTCACTTACAGCTTCCTGGTAAACCTTGCTATCTAGGTGACCTTCGAAATCAGCGTAGAAAACATACTCCCAAGGCTCTCTCCTGCTCGGTCTCGACTCCAGTTTTGTTAAATTTATATTCCTGGTAGCCAATATACCCAAAATTCTGTATAGAGAACCAGGCTTATGTTCAGTAGCAAACACGAGAGAAGTCTTATTCTTCTGCGCAGGTTTAGCTTTCTGCTTTGAAATAGCCGCGAATTTGGTGTAGTTGTTAACACTGGTCTCAATTTCCGGTGCCAGAATCTCCAGGCCATAGATATCTGCAGCTCTTTTGCTAGCTATGGCAGCACAGTTTGTCAGTCCTTTCTCTTTTATCATTTTGGCACTACCTGCAGTATCATAACCAGACATAATTTCGACATTCAGGTTGCTTAAAAATTCAGCACATTGAGCTATAGCTTGGGGATGGGAATAAATCGTTGTGATATCCTCTAACTTTTCCCCGTCCAAAGCCATCAGGCAGTGGCTTACTCTGAGAATAACTTCAGCAAATATATTTGGAGGATACGCCAATAATAGGTCGTAGGTCTCGTTGATACTGCCGGCTTGAGAGTTCTCCACGGGGACTACCCCAAATTCAACCTTATCCTGCGACACAAGTTCAAAAACTTCTTTCAACCGGGCACACGGTAAATAATCAATATCTGCACCGAAAAGTTTTGCCGCTGCGTCCTCACTAAAAGCCCCTCTCTCTCCTTGAAAAGCAACCTTGACCATAAACCTATGGCAAAGTATAGCCCAAACCTCCTTTGAACTGCTACTGTAGCTTGATTAACCTTTCCAAAAACGAGGAGAAAGTATTATAAGAACAGTAAACAATTCTAACCGCCCCAACCACATGCAGATAGTCAACAAGACCTTGGCTGCCCCGGGAAGTCCGGCATAATTAAATTCGGGACCCACTGCACCTAAACCAGGCCCCACATTCCCCAAAGTAGCAGCTACTGCTGAGATTGATGTCTCCAAATTAAGTCCTAGAAAAACAAGTGCTATTGAAGCTGCAACAGCCACGATAATGTACAGAAATATAAAAGAGATTATGTCTCGGATTACCCCCTCCTGTAGGGGTTTCTGGTTAAGTTTCACTGGAATTACAGCTTTCGGGGAAATGGCTTTCCTCATCATTACACGCGTATGTTTTATCAGGGTTAAAAACCTCACCACTTTTATTGCCCCTCCAGTAGAGCCACCACAAGCTCCGATGAACATCAAAGCCAGAAGCACTATTCTGGCGCCAGCGTGCCAGGAGCCGAAATCAGCAGTGACGAAGCCGGTGGTAGTCATAATGGAGATTGCCTGAAATATTCCTTCCCTGAATGAGTACGAGTCTTGTGAAGGCATTAATTGTGAACCTATTAGTAGTAGTGAGGTAGCGACCACCAGAATAATCAGGTAAAGCCTGAACTCCTCGCCTTTAATTGCTCTCCAGTTTCCCCGTAAAACGTGATAGTGAGTTATGAAGCTCATGCCTGCCAGGAACATAAAAATCATAATGATGTATTCTGCCAGGGGATTACCGTAGGCTTCGATGCTTGCTATGGTGGGTGTAAATCCGCCAGTAGGTATGGTTGAGAATGAGATACAAATTGAATCGAAGAATGGAAGCCTGGCCAAGAAATAAAGGAGTGCTATCTCAGCAGCAGTAAAACCCACGTAAATAGTCCAGAGAAGCCTTGCAGTGGTTCTAACTCTGGGACGCAGCCTCTCAGGTAATGGTCCGGGAAACTCCCGGTCAAAGAGCTGAGAACCTCCTACCCCTAGCCTGGGAAAAATAGAAATGAAGAGAAGGACCACTCCCATTCCGCCCAGCCATTGAGTAAGGCTACGCCATAGGAGGATACTTCTCGGTACTGCGAAAAATTCTCCTGTTCCTGTGGTGCTGAGGACAGTAGCTCCGGTGGTAGTGAATCCTGACATAGCCTCGAAAAAGGAATCGAGAAAACCCAATCCCAGAAACAGGTAAGGGAGTGTGCCAAGTAGGGGGATGAGGAGCCAAGTGAAAGCCACTATGGTAAAGCCATCAGAACGCTCTATAACCCTGGCAGTTTTAAAACCGAATTCGAGAAATAGCCCGACAGCTAAAGTGATTAATAGCGAATATAGGAAAATCCGCCAATCCTCGCCATAGTAAAGGGCGGTGGCCAGAGGAACGATATATGCTATGGCGAAGTATTTTAGGAACGAACCAATGATGTGTAGGGTTAATCCTACCCTTTGGCGAACCATTTATTCATAAATTCGGCCCCCTTCTTGGCAGATTCCTGGATCACGATGAGAGTCAGCCAATCCTTGGGCTGTATCTCAGTATCCAAGAGGAGATATTTTCCCGCTCTTTGCACTACGAGGACCCTTACCCCACTCGGGGGTGCAAGTTTAGAAACCCATTGACCGACACATTTCATCCCATCCTCAGCCTCTATCTCGAAAATCTCCGCTCCTTCCAAAGACATAAAGTCCTTTAAATAAGGATGTGAAATTAGGCGATGGATGTATTTGGCGGCTACAATGTCCGGATTAACCTGCAAATTAATCCCAGCTTGCTTGAAGGTTTCTGTATGCTCTACGTCATCTACAATAGAAATCACCGTTCTTGCCCCAATCTCCTTGGCCATCATACAAAGCATTAAATTCTCCGAGTCATCGCCAGCCGCAGCTACAAAGGCATGGGCACTCTTGGTTCTCGCCTCTTCGAGAGTGGACTTCTGGCTAGCATCTCCTGTGAGTACCATGATGTCAGAACCCTCTGCTATTTCAGCACATTTCGCAGAGTCCCGCTCTATAACTAGTACTTCATTCCCTTCTTGAACAAGGAGTCCCGCCAAATTCTTACCTATATCGCTTAAACCTGCTATTACGACATACATGATTTTATCTTCAATACTGAACCAACTTTGTTATCTTCTCAATGAATCAATGAAATGATGGTGGGAAAAGAACTCCAGGTCAGGGAACAACCAAGTCTGACGATTGATTTAGGATGCTAGGTGCTCTCCATTCATATTGCTTCGCTATTCCACCGCTATTAAGCATTCAGCGATTTTAATCCCCCCTATCATGCTTGTCAAGTACCGAGTTTATATGGGGCAATCCCATTTCTAATTCTTGTAGCCAGGTCAGTGATTTAAGCTCTCGCTGCAAAATATATCTTATATATTCGTGCAATACTCGCTCTAGCTCTGAAGATAGTTCAGGGCTTATTTTGACTCGCCTTGCAGTGGCGTAGTCACAGTTCTGCCACAAACGAAGAACCTTCAAAGCTCCTACCGAAAAGGGAAGGGAGGGTTTTAATGGAATTGCTTCAGTTTGCCCGTAGGGGTGATTCTCTTCAGAATTGCAGTGAGGACACAAAAGTCCTCCCTTGCTAGAGCTGAAGAAATTAACTACTGGTTTGAGGGGCGAATCACAGCTAACACACCGGCGCAATTGGGGACGGTAACCAAGATGATGAAGAAGATGTAGCTCAAAATAACGCAACAGAGTTTCATTGCTGTTCGGCTCGCTCAATTGATTTAGGATATCGAGTAGTAAATCAAACAAAGGGTGATTATCACCACCCTCAACAGTAAATGAATCAATGAGTTCTAAGATGTAAAAACCACAGGCCATACGCCATAAATCACTTTTCAAAGCCAGGAAACCATTTATTGTTTGACTTTGGGTAACAATATCGAGATTACGCCCCTTGGCTAACAACATTAAACTATATGTCAATGGTTCTACGTTGCCACCCAATTTGCTCTTGGGACGGCAAGCTCCTTTAGCCACTGCCCTTACCTTACCGAATTCTGGGGTATAAATAGTGACAATCTTGTCGAATTCACCCAGCTTAGTTTGTTTTAAGATGATGCCTTGTGTTTGATAATTCCGAGATGTACTCATATCAAGTACCAAATTCTAAACGTTAAATCCTGGACAAAGCCAAATATAACCCATAATTCGAGGCCCCTATTTTAAGGTGTTTGGGTTACTGTTGTTTTTTTCTTTGGGTATTATACTCTCGCCAGCCCGGCAACTGTAATAAAGAGCAGCTACTCGAGTCTTCGCCTAAAAGTTTCCGGACTGTTTCTCGGAGTGGTTCAACACCAAATTGATAGCGTTAGCGGCGGTAGCAAAAGAGTAGTACACAGGCAACCCGGACAAGATACTATTACAAATAGCAGCCATAATGGCCTCAGCCTCTTCCGGTATAATGCTGGGTTCAATCACCATGACCACTGGCTTGGGTAACTGTCCCTGCTTTATTGGAAATCTGCTCATCAATAGATAACCTAGCTGGTGATCTGAAATCCGAGATCCCGTAAACTGGCCTATCCTGATGAACATAACAAAGAAGTCAGCCTCTTCCCACGTTGACAATATAGCGAAGGTTTTAATTACCCCTTCAATATTTGTCATGGCTTGTGAATAGTCTATGGGATTTCGCAAGATATTGCCTGCGATGGGAGTGAATTCACTTATTTGCGCAACCATCTCAGGGGGGATTGGAGGGACCCTAAATCCTCTGCTTTCAAATTGATCGGCGATTAGCACACTGGCTCCTCCTCCAGCACCGAATAACAGCGCATTCCTGCCACCAGGGAGCGGCAGGAACAGAAGTGTGACCAATACATCGATCATTTCTTCTAAGCTGCTTACACTGATGATTCCCAATTGCTTGCAGAGGGCATCCCAGGTAGCCCGGCTTCCAGCGAGTGATGCAGTATGACCGGCGACTGCTCGAGCGCCTCCCTCAGTAGTCCCTCCCTTAAGCAGTATCACTGTCTTTTCATTCGTTGCTTCTTCTAGGGCCTTGCGGAATCGTCTCCCATCCTTAATCCCCTCGATGTAAAGAGCTATTATTTTGGTATCTACATCGTGAGCAAGATACTCGAGCAAATCACTTTCATCGATGTCACATGCGTTGCCGTAACTTACGACCTTGCTGAAGCGGACGCCTCGTAATGCTGCTTGCCTGACCAAATATATGGAATTACCACCACTCTGACTAATGACTCCTACTGGGCCGCTTTCTTTGGGAAAAGCCGGACTGAAGGATAGGCGTGATTTGGGGCAGTAAATGCCCATACAGTTAGGACCGATAACCTTGATCCCATTTCTGCGGGCGACTTCTGTCAGTTCAGATTCCAGCTTTATTCGCGATTCCTCACCGGTCTCACTAAAGCCAGCGGTACAGAAGTGAATTGCCCGTACTTTCTTTTCGGCGCATTCTTCAACAAGCTTGGGAGCAATCCGGGCATTGACCAGTCCAATTACGTAGTCGATGTTGCCCGGGACATCTTTGAGGCTGGTATGAACCTTACGACCTTTGATCTCCCCTCCCTTGGGGTTAACGAGATAGAGAGGGCGGTCGAATTCCATTTCGATAAGGCCTTCCAAAAAAGTGCGCGTCCAGTGTTGAGGTTGGGTCGTCGTGATGCCAACAAGGGCGATCGAATCGGGGTGGAAGAGAAAGTCCAAGTTAGGCTGCTGCGTATTCTTCATATTCCTTATGCAGTAGTATTTAAGTTAACTCAAGTGGAAGGTGAGCAAAGTCCGCGGTAAAAAGGCTGCATGGCTATTATGACCTGCGGCTGATAACTCATCAATTTTTTTGAGATTGCCATGCTGCTTAGTGTTATGTGAGTGAAGATGCATGGCTGATTCCGCCGAAGTATAGCAAATAGTTCGTGGGTTGTAAATTTTACTTTGTGCCTTGGGGGTTTACACTTGGTAATTTACTCGACAGCCTTTCTAAAAAGTGCATTTGATAGGCTGACAAAGATATGATACATTATCTAGATTTTGAAAAGACCAAATCATTTTATAATACTTATACTACAAGTTAATTTGAAGCCGGTCCGAAAATTCCTCAATTCACGCTGCAATTAGGAGGCTCGTATTGAAGGCAGAGAAACCAGGAAAATTCGAGTATATTTTCAACCCAAGAACGATAGCTGTAATAGGAGCTTCCGACAGCGATGGCTTCTCGCAGGCTTTAATGGGCACAAAACTCAGAGACGGTTTGTTCTTGGCTAATCCCAAATACAAAGAACTCCACGGTAAGAGATGCTACGCCAGCATCTTAGATATAGAGGACGAGATTGACTATGTTGTTATAGCAGTGCCGGCATTACTTGTCCCGAAAGTACTGACCGAATGCATAGAAAAAGGCGTAAAGGCGGTGCATGTATTTACAGCCGGTTTCAGTGAAACTGGACTAGAAGAAAGGAAGGTTTTGGAAGATGAGGTGCAGCAGATAGCCAGAGGTAAAGTTAGCTTAATTGGTCCCAACTGCATGGGAATATGTTGCCCCAAGTCCGGCTTAGCTTTCGTGCCAGGAATCTTAACCAAGGAGGGCCCGGTTGGAGTCATTTCACAAAGCGGAACCTTCGCCGAACAATTCTTGTCCATTGGGGAGCTAAGGAATGTAAGGTTCAGTAAAGTTGTCAGCTACGGGAATGCCATAAATCTGGACTGTCCCGACTTCTTGGAATACCTGACGCGTGACTCCCAAACTGAGGTTATTGCTTTATATCTGGAAGGGACAAGAAACGGTGAGCGTCTCAGGGCAGCGATGACTGAAGCGGCAAGACAGAAGCCGGTACTGGCACTCAAAGGAGGAGTAACCGAGCATGGCAGACGGGCAGCGTCTTCTCACACAGGCTCGCTAGCCGGTTCACCAGAAATCTGGAGTTCACTTTTCAGACAGGCCGGTGTACTCCAGGTGGATGACTTCGATGAGCTACTTGATACCGCTCTGGCATTGTCCTGTGCTCCACGCCCGTCGGGGAGGGGGACTGCTATTATTACCAACTCCGGTGGTTTTAGCGTGCTTGAAACTGATTTATGCGTAAAAGCAGGACTGGAAGTCCCTCGATTCACGAAGGAAACGCTAGCTAAGTTGCGTGAAATGGTTCCACTAGCGGGAACAAGCATAAATAATCCCCTGGATGCCTGGCCAATATTCTATAACATGCCTGGAAAAAGAGGGACACTTGGAGATGCTATTAGATCCTTATCTCACGATAAGAATATTAATTCAATAATTCTGCATTTTGATGAAGTGCGTTACCTGCGGTACGCGTTGGGAGAAGCATTTGAAAACTTCCTTAAGGAACTTGTTAAGATTATGGTCCAGGGGTGTATATATGCTCGAGATGAGATGTGCAAGACTGTAATGATTTGCGTTTCACTTGATGCTTATTCGGAAGATGAAGAGGATAGAAGGTATCACTTGCTGGTTAAAAAGGCTTTTGAACTCGAACGATTCCCAGTATATCCCGCGCTTGGTGCTGCAATTAAAGCTCTCTCCAATTTGTACAGATACCGAGTTCAATGTCGCAGCCGACAGACTCTGTGATCGCTAAAAATCGCTAACTTTGTCGCGTAGAATATCCAAACCTCAAATTTTCTGAGTCGCCAGACAAGATCAAATATAGACGAGCAAACTCAGCTATCCAAAGCTGAGGACTAATGAGCTACTCACTGCAATACGGAATTTCAGGCCAACCCTATTTTCTGGGCAACTATCTCCCTGTGGAAGTCAGTTCCGCCAAAAGCAATATCTGCGGCCTTGCTTCTGCGGTAATAAAAGGGTATGTCGTGGTCAGCACTAGTAGCGATTGCCCCGTGTAATCTCACTGCCCACTTGCTAACATCCTTGTAGACCTCGTTGACATATGCCTTTGCCATAGAGGCTTCCTTAGCGCAGGGAAGGCCCTCCGACTCCATCCAGGCTGCCTCGTAAATCAGATAACGGCTGGTTTCCATCGCTGTCCACATGTCAGCCATCTTGTGTTGAAGTGCCTGGAAAGCGCCTATGGGCCTGTCATATTGAGTCCTTTCTTTGGAATAAGCCACGGTCATCTCTACGCAAGACTCTATAGCGCCCAGGGATTCGGCACACTTAGCGATGGCGCCTTTGCGCAACATCATTTCCACTACAGGCCACCCCTCATCCACGTTGCCGATTATATTTTTCTTAGGCACCGTGACGTTATTAAAACGCACTTCGCATAGCTTATCTGCGGCGGTGGTAGGCATTACCTCATAACTTATTCCAGTAGCCTTGCAGTCGACAATAAAGAGGGTGATTCCCTTCTCGAGCGCAGTTCCATTCTTTGTCCTTGTGACACAGATGATGTGGTTGGCAACATGGGCCATTTCCACGAAGAGCTTTGTACCATTTATTAGCCAGTCGTCTCCTTTTGGTGTTGCCTTAACGGTGATTCCAGAAGCATCGAAAACGCCTTCACCTTCGAGGAGAGCCGTGGTAAGAATTAGTTCACCTTGGGCTATCTTGGGTAGCAATTCCTTCTTTTGCTCTTCAGTTCCCGCCTCGAGGATGAGGAAAGTGCTAGTTATAGTCGCTATTAATGGTCCAGGAAGAATATTTCTGCCTATCTCCTCCAGGAGGACGCCAAGGTCCTGAAACGTGTAGCCCATACCTCCGTATTCTTCAGGTATGATAAGGCCCATCCAGCCCAGTTCAGCTATCTTCTTCCAGACTTCGGGTGAGTAACCTTCCTCACTTTGTTCGAGTTTCCTTACTAGTGTTTTAGGACATTCTGTCGTAAGAAAATCCCGTGCCATTTTCTTCAATATCTCTTGTGTTTCAGTAAATCTAAGGTCCATAATTCCTCCTTATCGAAGCTTGGTTTATCTCATCCTGGGTAAGCCGAGGCCGTACCAGGCGATTATGTTCCTTTGTATCTCATTCGTTCCCATGGATATGGTAGTAATGAAATGTTCGTGGAACATCCTCTCCCATGCCCCATCTAACGGGGCCCATCGAGAAGTCTTGACCTGGCCGTATGGACCTAAAATATCCGTAGCCAGAAAAGCAAAACGCTCGCCCAGTTCACTGAAGAAAATCTTACCTGCCGAGGCATCCATCAGGGACATTTCATTCCTGTTTTGCAGATCAGCGACACGGTATGCCAGGGCCCGGGCTGCCTCCAATTCGCAGGCTACCTGGGCCAGCCGATTACGGACAAGTGAGTCCTTGGCTAGTGGCTGCCCATGCCGTTTGGTTTTATTGCAGAATTCCACCAGGTCTTCTAGGCCACGGATCATGCTCATGATTTCGTTTATGCCGGATCTCTCGAAACCAGCCAGAAGATTTACAACAGCCCAGCCTTCGTGTTCCTGGCCGATAATATTCTTGGCTGGCACATGAACATCGTCAAAATAAACTTCGCAGTAGGGAGCATGGCCATCCAGGTATGGGATCGGCCTTATGGTGATCCCTGGCGTCTTCATATCGTGTAGAATAAAGGTCATGTTATGATGCTTTCGGGCATCCGGGTCTGTCTTGAATACACCAAAGCCCCAATCAGCTTTGAGAGCGCCGGTATTCCAGGTCTTCTGACCATTTATAATATACTCGTCGCCCTTTTTTATTGCTGTTGTGCTCAGAGAGGCTAGGTCTGAGCCGGCATTGGGCTCGCTCCACAGCTCACACCACATGATCTCTCCCCGGGCAATAGGTGGCAGGAATTCTCTCTTTATCTCTTCACTGGCAGCCTGCAACAAGGTTGGAGCAAGCATCTGCACTCCAAAAATATCTACTCCGGGAACGCCATAGTATCCTCTGGCCTCGGCAAAGAGGACGCGGTCCATCATGTCTCCTTTGCCGCCATATTCGGGTGACCAGCCGAGTGCAAGCCATCCCTTTTTGGCAAATTCTTTGGCGCAATATAGGTTGTACTCCCAAGCCTCATCATATTCATAGATGGTCTCAAATCCCAGAAAGCTTGGCGGTTTCTTTTTTTCCAGTTCTTTGCATACGTCATTAAACTCCTGTTTGCGAACTTTTTGCTCGTCTGTAAGCGCAAGGTCCATATACACCCCCTTTGATTCTGAAAATATTATGACAATACCTATCGATTTTACGCCACATTTTAAACTGTGTGGAAAGACTTGTCAAAGGGTAACCGGGCTGCACTGCGGCCATTATGCTTTCGCTGCGTAGCTGAGGTGGCGGATAAGCAGTCCGGCCTATCAGTCAGGCGCCGTGTGCGTCCAGGTCGGGCGCACTGAGAGCCCCGAACATGTCGTAGTACAGGCCCTTCTTGGCCAGGAGTTCCTTGTGGGTACCGGTCTCGATTATTCTTCCCTGCTCGAGGACGACGATGCGGTCAGCATTGGTCACCGTGGACAGCCGGTGGGCGATAATAATGCAGGTACGCCCCTTCATGAGACGGCGTAATGATTTCTGCATGAGACGTTCGGCATTGGTATCAACGTTGGAGGTGGCCTCATCCATTACCAGGATGGGAGGATTGGCCAGGATGGCCCTGGCCAGGCAGACTAGCTGGCGTTGCCCGGCACTGAGGTTTTCCCCCCTTTCGCCCACTTGCGTCTCATAGCCGCGCTCCAGGCGGGAGATGAAGTCGTGAGCACGGGCCGTCTTGGCTGCCTCGATAACCTCTTCGCGGCTGGCTTCCAGGTGTCCATAGCGGATATTATCCTCTATCGTACCGGAGAAGAGGAAGGGGTCCTGAGTCACGACGCCTATCTGTCGCCTCAGCGACTGCTGTGTGACTGAGTTCACGTCATAGCCGTCGATGGTCACCTCACCCTTGCCCACTTCGTAGAAGCGGGTCATCAGGTTGGCTAGGCTGCTCTTGCCTGCCCCGGTACGACCCACTATGGCCACTGTCTCTCCGGGGTGGACGGTCAAGTTTATGTTGTGCAGAACCTCAGCGCCGGGCGTATAACCGAAGCTAACTCCCTTGAATCTGATCTCCTTTGCCGGGGGCAAATCAACCGCCCGAGAGGCATCTCTTATTTCGGGTTCCACGTCAAGCAGTTCAAAGATGCGTGCTCCCGATGCCATAGCCCGCTGGATCTCAACATACTCCATCGTCAGTTCCAGCACAGGCTCAAAGAAGCGCCGGACATAGAGCATGAAGGCTACCAGAACGCCGGCGGTCATCTCCCCCGCGAGCACCTGACGTCCACCGAAGTAGATAACCAGGGCTGTGCCCAGCGCAGTTAGTATTTCAACCATAGGCCACATGGCCGCCTGCAGCCTGGCGGCCCTAATGTTGGCACTGTAGTGCTCCCTGTTTACATGTTCGAATTGCTCGGAGTTGAGTTCTTCGCGGGTCAGGCTCTGGGTCACTCGCACGCCGGCTATGCCTTCCTGAAGCTGAGCGTTGACTGTGGCAATGGCCCGCCGTACCTTGATGAAGGCCTGACGGGCATACTTCTGCCATATGAACGCCACTATGGCTAACGCCGGCACGACGGTAAGAGTGAGCAGGGCCAGGCGGGTGTTCATGATGAGCATGATGCAGGCTATCGCTACCAGAGTCACGGCACTGAACACGACGTTAAGCATGCCACTGGCCAGCAGTTCCTGTATCTGGTGCACATCGCTTTGCACGCGGGACATGATTCTCCCCACCTTGTTCTGATCAAAGAACCTGAGTGAGAGCCGCTGCAGGTGGTCAAACATCTCCGTGCGTACCCTGTAGAGTATCTTCTGTCCCACATACCCCAAGAACAGCTCCTCCAAGTAGCGACCTCCCCAGCCCAGAGCCACCACACCCACGACGAAGAGGACGGCAATATTGAGCGTGGCCGGGCCACCATTGCCTATAAGCGCGTCCGTGGCCATGCCTACCAGCACGGGCAGAGCTACCGTAGAGACGGAACGAATTATCATGCCCAGGGCGCCCCGCGTCAGATCCCGCCTGACGGGCCTGAGGTATCTGACCAGTCGCCGTATAACCTGGGAGTCGTATACGTTGCCCATCACCTTATCTGCGTCGAAGGTGCTGGGAAGCTGGCCTCCCCCTGGGCGACCGCCACTTTGATGTGTGCTCAACTCTTGTTAACACCTCCCTGCATGTCTGAGCTGTGTTGAGTGCCAGAATCCTCCCCGGGTGCTTGGGCGGCCGAGAGTTGGGATTCGTATATTTGCCGGTAAAGGCCGTTCCCGGCCATGAGTTCGCTATGTGTACCCCGTTCCACGACCTCGCCATCCTCAAGCACCAGGATCAGGTCTGCGTTTCTGATTATGGGCAGGCGATGGGTGATGATGAAAGTTGTGCGTCCCTTGATGACCGTATTCAAAGCGCGGCGGATAAGGTGTTCCGTCCCTGCATCGACACTGGAGGTAGAATCATCCAGAATAAGGATACGGGGATTGATGAGCAAAGTACGGGCGATAGTCAGACGTTGCTTTTCACCGCCTGAGAGAGTAACACCTCGCTCGCCCACCCAAGTATCATAGCCGTCAGGGAGACTTTGGATGAAATCGTGAAGCTGGGCCGCCTTGGCGGCAGACACTATGCGCTCCATGTCAGCATTGACGGCGCCGTAGGCGATGTTGTCCCGGATCGTAGCCGAGAACAAGAAGGTATTCTGCTGTACTATGCCGACATTCCTGCGCAATGAGTCCAGAGTCACATCGCGGATGTCAATGCCATCGATGGTGATCCTTCCGCCGGTCACATCGTAGAATCTGGGGATGAGGTGAGCAATCGTACTCTTGCCGCTGCCCAGGCTTCCCACCAGTGCCACCAGTTCTCCCGGCTGCACGCTGAAGCTGACGTTCTTAAGCGCAGGAGCGATCGAATCATAGCTGAAGCTCACGTTTTCAGAACTGACTGCTGCCTTAACTGCGTCCAGCTCAATAGCGCCAGGTTTCTCCTTGACCGCTGATTCAGTATCCAGTATCTCCAGAATGCGTTGTCCGGCTGAGATAGTGCGGGTGAAGATATTCGTGATGAATCCCAGGCGGCGCACCGGCATAGACATCATGGTCAGGTAGAAGATGAACTGGGTGAGTTCGCCCAGAGTCAGACTGCCGGCTATTACTTCTCGCCCCCCATACCACAAGATGAGAGCTACAGGTATGGTTACCAGAAATACCATAAGTGATATGTTGAAGGCCCTCTTGCGAGTAGCGATCATGTGTTGATTGTAGAGCACCTCTGCCTGTGTCGAGAACTTGCGGCTTTCTTCCTGCTCCCGTGCGAAGGATCTCACCGTCCTGGCCCCGGTGAGATCCTCCTCCAGAATCGTGCCCAGTCGGGCCATCAACTCCTGGATCTTCAGCCAGATAGGGCGCAGAAGCCTGGCGACCACAACTGCCCGCCAGCTGACGGCAGCCAGGAAACCCACGGTCAGCAGCGCCAGGAACGGGTTGAGCCGGGCCAATAGGAAGGAGATGGCAACGAAGAGGATAGCTATTTGCAACAGACCCAGCAGGCCCCTACCGAAGAACATACGTATCGCCTCGACATCAGCGGTGCCCCGTGACATAAGCTCTCCCGTCTGAGCCTGGTCGTGGAAGGAAAAGCTCAGTCGCTGGAGCTTGTTGTAGAGAGCATTTCTGATATCATAGGTTGTCTTCTGCGATACTACCTCGCTCAGGTAGCTGTAGCCGAAGGCAGACAAGCCTCTCAGTGCACCTGCAACAACTACGGCGATGCCCAGCCACATAAGGTAGTCGTGACTACCTTCGCCAAGCACAGTATCAACCGCGCGGCTGATCAGCTGAGGTATGATGAGGACGAAGGCTGTGCTTCCCATCATGCAGACAAAGGCCAGCGCGAGCAGCCACCAGTATTCGCGGGCGAAGGTCATCAACCGTAGCAGGATTTTCATGACGACACTGTGATTATAGCCTCGTGAGCGGATCCTCGCAAACGAGTTTTGTCGACGGAAGCGTGCTTACGACGGAGTCAGGGGGAAACGGGTAGCGATTGGCATCGACACGGGAGTGAGGCAACGAGCAAGTGGTGACTCCGGTCGGAATGAAAACGAAGTAAGCCCTTGAACCCCGGCATCGGCAGCAGACTCGCCCGGGGAGAGAGCCGGTTTCGGCAGTGGCCGAGCAGCAAGAACGAAAGCGAACATGCTCGAAAGCCAATGCCCGTACCCATGGATGATGGTGTGAGTTCGCCTTGATCGATAGCTTAGACCGACAGTACCCAGGAATAGGAGGTTTGCGGACGCCGACTACACTATTTCGAGTCTGACTCGGGTATCCTCTTTAGCTGCTTTTACTCGAAGTAGTGTTCGTAGTGCTTGAGCTACGCGACCTTGCCTGCCGATAACCCTTCCCTTGTCATCAGCAGCAACCTCTAATTTAAATAGTAAGCCTTCATCACTATTTTCCTCGGTGATCTTGACCTCGTCAGGTTCTGCCACAATGGCTTTAACAATGTATTCCAGCAGGTCTTTCATTTCGCCTCCTTAATAGTTAGTTTCGGCCTGAGGTCGGCTTAACTTTGTCTATTATGCCTAGTTTACTGAGTAGGCTGCGCACCGTATCCGTAGGCTGAGCTCCATAGCTAAGCCACTTCAAAGCTTTTTCTTCATCAATGCTGATAGTCGCCGGGTCGGTCAAAGGATTGTAATGCCCGATAATCTCGATAAATTTACCATCACGGGGAGAACGACTATCGGCTGCTACCACTCGGTAGAATGGCCTGTTTCTCCTTCCCATACGGCGTAATCTGATTTTAACCATTTAATAAGGTGATTATCTCTTAACTGGAGATGTTTGTCAATGGCTTCTGGCTTAGAGGGCATACTTTAATAATCTGCCGGCACACAAATAAGAAAATTGTATGGTGGTCGGGCAGTTTAGGCAACGATTTTGGGAGAGAATACATATACGGTTGTTGTTTTGAACTTCCTCCTTAGCAAAGCTAGTTGTGGTTTATATATCCTAATCCTTCTTTCCTCGCATGTGACGGACATATTAAGCGCTTTTGATATGAGTTTCTCCTCTATTTCTCCTGCACATATTATGGCGGCTTCAGCTTGATTGGCTCCTAGCTCTATAAGCATGGGTAATGGCAATGTTTCTTGCTCATCAGTATCTAGCATGCTTGCCAGATACTCAAGTTCACTCCTTTTAAAGAAGTGGGTGCTGCCATCCTTACATACCACGTCAGGATATTTCTCGTTTAATAAATTTGATAGCCGCTTTTGACTCTGGGGTAACCCGGTATTCACTAACCTGAGTTCGCCTCTTAAGCAATTCTGAAGCATCTTTTCATAGGGAGATTGGTTTGCTTCATCTTGTAATGGCTCGGGCATTTGTTTATTCTCGAGCAACCAGGACTTTCACACGTTTCAGCCGTGCTTTCTCCTCTCTATCTCTTTCCTCAAACTTCATATTTAAGTACTTTATCGTCGCTTGTAATGCCGGGATTACTATGTATTCTAAAGCATTAGTTATTCTTTTGGTCCTGTTTATTTCCATTGCCAGCAAGTCGAAACTTCTCTGAAGCTCAGCGAATTCTACAATAGCTCTGAGAGATTCTTCAGATAACTGTGCTGTACGATCCAACCACGACGAGGTATCAGTCAGACTATACCCTATCTTTGACTTGGTATTTACCGTAAGCTCGAAAGATGGAATTCGCACACCTGCAATGTTTCTTGAGCCGGCGGTAGTTTTGAGGTCAGTCTCAGTAGCTATTAGTTCCTTTTCCAGTGCTATGTACCCATGGTACCCGGCGGCAACTGATAATGCTTTATAAAGTTCAGAGAATTCATCAAGTAGTTTCCTTTTAGCCTCCGCTGTATCCCTGGCTGTCTGCAGGAATTCCATGGTTAGTATCGAAAGCCTATCCTTAACTATCTTTTGTACTCGTTGGGAAAGGGAAAGCCTGCGTTTTAGTTTTACAAGCTCAATTTTTGTGGGTCGAACTCTAATTAATTCCGGCATTTCCCCTGCACCTGATTTTATGTCCGATACTTGGGGAGGTACTTTTTAATTAAGTCCTCCTTAATCAGCTTCAAGTCTTCTTCGGGCAGTACTGAAAATAGCTTCCAGGCTATATCCAGTGTGTCTTCTACGGTTCTTTTCTCCCATTCACCTTGCGATATGAATTTTCTCTCGAACTCATCTGCGTTGGACAAATATATTTTATCCCTTTCGCCCAGTGCCTCAGCACCTATAATTGTGGATATCTCCCTTAGGTAACATCCTTCAGCATAAGCGGCGTAGGACTGCATGAAAACATTGTTGTGATCCTCTCTGGTCTTACCCGGCCCGATCCCCTCTTTCATCATCCGGGAAAGAGATAAGAACACATCTATTGGCGGGTATACTCCTTTTCTCTCTAGGTTTCGGGAGAGGACAATCTGTCCCTCGGTTATATAGCCAGTAAGATCGGGTATAGGGTGCGTTATATCATCATCAGGCATAGTCAAAATGGGCATTATGGTTACCGAGCCATCTCTATCGAGAATCCTGCCTGCTCTTTCATACATCGTGGCAAGGTCGGTATACATGTAGCCGGGGTATCCTCTTCTTGACGGTATCTCTTCACGCATGGAAGAAAGTTCGCGGAGAGCCTCACAATAATTGGTCATGTCGGTGAGTACGACCAGCACATGCATATTTTGTTCCCAGGCCAGGTATTCGGCTGCCGTTAAAGCTAGTCTGGGTGTTGATATTCTCTCGATAACAGGGTCCGACGCGGTATTAATGAAGGCTACCGTTCTCTCCAGTGCACCTGTTCTTTCGAGGTTCCTCATGAAAAAGGAGGCATCATCGTAGCTGATACCAATAGCAGCAAATACCAGAGCGAATCTCTCCTCCTTGCCCTTTACAGTTGCCTGTCTGATTATTTGGGCTACAATTCGGTTATGGGGTAAGCCTGAGCCGCTAAAAATGGGCAATTTCTGCCCTCTGACTAATGCATTCAAGCCATCTATAGCTGAGATTCCCGTTTCAATGAACTCTGCTGGAGGCTGGCGGAGGGCGGGATTTATAGGCTCGCCGTTAATATCCAGGTAATCTTCGGGTATCACCCGTGGACCCCCATCTATTGGTTCTCCCATCCCGTTAAAGATCCTCCCCAAAATGTCAATAGACACTGGCAGCTTCAAGGTTTCCCCTTTACACCTTATCTTGCTTCCGATGAGGTCCACTTCGCTAACGCCACCAAATACCTCGATTATAGATGCTTTTTCACTGATGTCTATTGCTTGACCACCTTTCACCTCACCATTTCTAAGTTGAACGTCGACCATCTCATTAAATTTTATGCCAGGTATGCTTTCAGCTATGAGCAAAGCACCCTTAGCCTTGCTAATTGCTCTTCCTTCTTTAATGTAAAGTGCGGAGAAATCCATAAAAACCCTCCTTTTCTCAGGGAACTTGTTTGCCAGCTACCAAGCTCTGTTCCATCTCTGACCACAATTCCTTGACTCTCTGTTCAAACACGTCATTCGGTATGTCTTTCATCCTGGATATTCTGTACACCATAGGTGATAAGCGGATGCTCTCAATACCTGCTCCCGAATTCAACATCTCCTGAGCTAGTTCAGAAAACTTCATTATGGTCTTGAGCATGAGCCCAGCTTTGGCTGGCGTGCAGTAGGTATCCACTTCGTTGTAGGCGCTTTGCTGGAGAAAGTCCTCACGTATCATCCTGGCGATAAGAAGCAATAATTTATCTCCTTCGGGCAAAGCTTCGGGTCCTACGAGTCTCACAATTTCCTCCAGCTCAGCCTCCTGCTGTAATAGTCTTAAGGCACTGGCTCTGGTATTCTCCCAGCCCGGGTCGTGTTCATTCCACCAATCCTTAACTGCATCTACATATAGGCTGTAGCTAGTGAGCCAGCTTATAGCTGGGAAATGTCTCTTGTTGGCCAGTGAAACTTCCAGGGCATAGAAGGCATCTATTATTCTAATCGTGTTTTGTGTTACCGGTTCGCTGAAGTCAGCTCCCGGTGGACTCACAGAACCGGCTACCGTTACTGAGCCCTTTCTTTCAGGACTGCCCAGGCATTCAACCATTCCCGCTCTTTCATAGAAGGAGGAAAGCCGGGAGCCCATATACGAGGGAAAGCCTTCCTCCCCTGGCATTTCCTCCAGTCTTCCACTCATCTCCCTCATGGCTTCAGCCCATCTGGAAGTCGAATCAGCGACTACCAGAATATCATAACCCATGTCCCGGAAGTACTCGGCCATAGTAATGCCAACAAAAATACTTGCTTCCCTGGCTACAACGGGCATATTAGAGGTGTTAGCTAAGAAGATCTCTTTCTCTTGTAACAATCTTCCTGTCTTGGGGTCTTTGAGTTGTCGAAAGCTATAAAGCACGTCCGCCATCTCGTTACCCCTTTCGCCGCAACCAACGTAGATATTCAGATGTGTCTGAGCCCATCTGGCCAACTGCTGCAGGGCAACGGTTTTTCCAGTACCGAAGCCACCGGGTATCGAAGCCTTGCCTCCAAGAGCTAGAGGGAACATGTAGTCCAAAATTCTCATACCGGTAGTGAGTAAGCCCGAAGGATCGAACCTCTGTTTATAGGGTCTGGGCTTTCTTACTGGCCACTCGTGCATCAACGTGAGTTCTTTTACTTCACCATTATGCTCTATCCAGGCTACAGGTTCTTCGACTGTGTAATCGCCCTGGCGTATCTCCTTTATCTTGCCTTTGATTCCCACCGGCACCATTATCCTGTGTTCTATTAGATTGGTCTCGGGAACTACGCCTATTATGTTCCCTTGGTCAACAGCATCCCCTACCTTGGCTTTCGGTGTGAACTGCCATTTTTTATCGCGCGGGAGAGCTGAGGCTTTAGCACCCCGTTTTATAAACGGGCCGATATCCTCACCCATAGTAAGCAAAGATTTTTGCAGACCATCGTAAATAGAGCCCACGAGTCCGGGGCCCAGCTCTACACTTAACACTCTTCCTGTTCCTCTCACCACCTCGCCAACTTTCAATCCCAGAGTATCCTCGTGTGCTTGAATTATCGCCTTGTTCTCTTCCAGTCCTACTATTTCACCAACAAGCCCTTCTTCACCTATCTCAACAATCTCATAAACCTGGGAACCTTTCATGTCATCGGCGATAACTAGAGGCCCTGAAACTCTCCATATTTTACCCATGTCTTTATCCTCCTAATCTTGCCGTAATGTCAAATTTCTACTTCAAACCCAATAGATTCTCTGATAAGCGCCATGTAATATTCCCTAATATCCGAGTACTTCGTGCCAAACTTCGATGGAACCTCGATGATTACTGGAGTGGTTCCTTTCCCTTTCTTTATTCGGCTAACTAGATCTTCAACATATTGTGTATAGTCTTCCAATATAATTACTATGCCAATATCAGGTTCGGCTAGCAACTCGGTTAGAGCTTTCCTTACATTCTCACGGATATCATGATCGCCCTTTGCAGTGTAATGCCGGCTGACACCAGCTAATCTTAGTGCATTGACCAGCTCTTCGTCTCCTATGACAGCTATATCTAACTGTTGGATAGCCATCTTATCACAGCACCAAATAGTTCTTTATTTCCTGAACAGCAACACCATCTAATATTGTTTTTAGGGCTAGCCGCAGGTTGCGTATTTCAACCTCTTTGAGGATTAAATACCATACCATCACCAGTGGAGATAATACTCTTGGGGACAACATTTCCTTAAGCATCCTGAACTTATGCTTATCGATAATTTCATCTACGGCGGTGATGCTTTTAGTTTTATCGTAATTAGTGGATACTTCGTCTGCTATATCCTGATATTGAGCATCCTGCAGCCTGGCAGGCACGTCGGCCATTTTCAGGGACAATAATTCTTGAATGGCTTTGTCTGTAATCCTATATCCGCCGGCAATGACAAATTCAGCAGCGTCGGCTCCTATGCCTTTGATTATAGCCCTCAAGGCAATTTGCAGGTTTGTCAGGTCTATCACTAAGCCGAAGGCTTGGGTGAGTACGGAGCCATCTTTTATTCCTCTTGCCATGTTTAATATGCTTTTGTAGTACTCACCGTCTAAGTTAGCCTCAACAAGGAGCTTCGATTTCGCACTTTTGTCTGTTTTATACAGTTCCAGGGCAGGTACGTAATCTCCCAGTTTGCACTGGATGAGTAACTGAATGATGTTATCTACATCCTCAGCGTTGAAAAGTTCGTCTAACAATGCATTATTATGGATAATCCCGACGGGTATCATGCTGGGTTTTTTATCACCCGAGATACCTTGTAGAGCAGCTTTAATATTCGAGACATCATACTTCATCACATATGCTCTGGATACCTTCGGTATCTCTTTGGGCAGGAATTTAAATGATTCTACATATTGGATGCG
>Ga0255055_10000534_pt1 | contig 29471 bp, 24 predicted proteins | sample JV7_2_27_MG_FD_188633 | JGI IMG/M metagenome (GOLD analysis project Ga0255055, IMG submission 188633) | Seawater microbial communities from Jervis Inlet, British Columbia, Canada - JV7_2_27 | ecosystem: Environmental > Aquatic > Marine > Inlet | place: Canada: British Columbia | collected...
CAGAAGGTAGTCATGACTCTCGGTTCCGCATACGCCAAAGGGAAATGGGCACTGGGCGAATGTCAACGCTCAGGTCGCAAGATGTTGCTGCGGAACATGGTGGCCGATGGATACTATCCGAACCTGATCGTCGATCCTGAGTGGTACGAGCCCAAGCATCCCCAGGAATCTCTGCCCAAGGTAAGAGATCCGGTTTCGTTGTTTCGACCAGCTCCTGATCAAGATCAGGTCGGAGCGGTGATTCGATTGAGGGATACAGTGGCGAGCGGCTATTCGCTTGGCAACGTCACGTTTGATATTGCTCCGCCTCCACCGCTTCCGCTTGCCAAGCATGTGTATGAGCTGGACAGCCTGGTCACGCCTGAACCAGACACTGGGACTGGATAGCGATGACGCTCTTTGATCTCACCCATGCAATGCCAGCCGCCTCAAGGGTCGGTGATCCGTCTTTGCGTTCAGATGCTACCGGCTTCTCGATGTTTTATTCCCAGGGCAGGGTCGTGACCGGCGCTGCTCCGGAAACATACGATCTTGGCTTCACGGTTGAGTATGCGATCAAGGTGACAGCGATCGGGGCGCGAAGTGTAGGTGGTGGCATCTCACGGATCGTGCCGAGTGTGCATTCACATTCCAATGTCCAGAACTCTATTTTTGAACTGGCATTCGACAACTGGAATTTCCCTGGCGCAGGAACATCGCTGACTCCTTGCTTCACCATGCTTAATGGTACGGCTGGGATCTACCATCAAATTTCTAATCGATCCAGCATATTCGGTGAGGCTCGTGGCTCCAGGCAACTGGTGATTGGTGACACCTACCACATCCTTGGAACGCTGAGAGCGTCTGATGGGCTGTGCCAGGTTTACGTCAATGGAGTGCTGGAAGGAGAAGCGAGTCCGAATATCGTTATGGCAGCCTGGCTGGATCTAGGAGGCATCACCACAGACTTGAGTCTTCCTGGTCGATCACTGCGCCAGTATTTCGAGATCGGCACCAGGTTCCTCGATGGTGCCTGGAGAAACGTCACCAATTCCGGGTCAGCGAACATCGATAACGTCCGCTGGTACAACACGCACTTCACTCCGAGCATGGCCGCAATCGCAGCATCGGCTATTGCATTCACACCAGATGTGCCAACTAAAAATTCTGGTGGCTATGGTGCAACTGAAAACGAGCTTGCAAACAATCCTGAAGCGACCAGTCCTTTCAGACTAGATTCTTTTTGGAAGCAGGATGGCACGAGATGTTACACGGTCAGGCAAAATGCAGAGGCAGCGCAAAATGATGTGTCGCCTGCATGGGGCATTCAACCAGGTGACTGGTCGAATCGTGTTGCCACTGCTCCAATAGCTAATAATCGCAGCATCTGGTGGTCACCTGATGGGGAATGGCTTTCAATATGTGTGCGGGTTCCGTCCCTTAATCTCAGGATTGATGTTTATGATCAATCAGCTACTCCGTGGGATCTCACGGTGCTTGGTGCAGTTAAGAGTAAAACCTTCTCTCCAGCAGGGGCTGGTGGCCCACAAGATCATATCTGGAGTACAAATGGTCGCAGGTTCTGGGTGCATTATCCGGCTGGAGCTACTTCCAGTTTGTATGAGTATTCCGCTTCGGTAGGTTTTGATCCAACAACTCTCAGTGCGACACCGATTCAAAGTTTTGATCCAGTACCGGATACCGGCACCAACATAACGACATGGGCTTTCTCGCGGGATGGCACTGTGCTGTACGCTATGGATGGTCAGTTCCTGGTGTCCTGGGATCTCAGCACACCGTTCGACATTACGACCACCTCCAATTTCACGACCGGGCCGACAGTGACCGCAGGTAATCTGTCGATTCCAAGAGGACTCAACTACCGTAATGACAACGGAGACATATACGTTGAGGGAGACCAGAATTTAATGCGAATGGCCTGGTTTAGGTAGATCACCCATGAGACTTCGATATGAGTAGTTCAACATCATTTACATACGACGAGCTGATCGCTGCTCTTGAGGACTGGCTTGAGGAGAGCAGTGCTGAGTTCGTTGCGAATCAGAACAAGATTGTCTCCATGGGCGAGAGTCGGCTTACAACCGATCTCAACTTCGAGATCTTCGATCGAGTCGAAACAGGCGCTCTGACACCTGGCGTATTCGTGCAGCCGATCAAACCTGGCACCTGGCAGGGCACCAGGTCACTTCATCTGACAGATGTCGGTGGAGGTGGGCTCAAGCGATTCATCGAGCGTAGGAGTTACGAGTATTGCCTGGACTTCGAGCCTGATGAGAGCGCCACTGGTGAGCCGGTCTACTTCGCTGAGTTCACCGAGACCGACTTCTTCATGGTTCCGGCAGCAGACGTAGCCTACGGCTTCGAGCTGCGTCAGATCCAGGCTCCTGATGCCCTGGCCCCTGGTAACCAGAACACCTGGCTGGGAGACAATGCAGGCGATCTGCTGCTGTACGCATGCCTGTTGGCTTCAGATGAATTCCTGATCTCCGACCCAGTGGACCTGGATACCTGGCGCAAGAGTTACGTAGAGCTGGTGCCGGCCAGGAAACTTGAGCTTCGCCGGCAGTGGAGAGCTGATTACAGTCCGGTCAAAGAAGCGGCCAGGACGGTGAGCATGACATGAGCATCATTGCCGGTAGCAACTTTCAATATCTTCGGGATCAGCTATTCAATGGCATCCATGATCCGGAGAACGATGCACTGTTCTTCGCGATGTACACGACCCAGGCAGACATCGATCCGAGGACCGCGGACCTTCAATCAACTCTGACTGACGAGCTGGTGGGATCCGGATACCCGGCAGGTGGCTATGCTCTTGCGCCGACTGTCATTTACACACCAGGCGGCGATGATCGTCCGGTGATGGACTTCGATGACATCGTGATACCGTTTGCAACCTGGGGCATCGGTAACGATGCGGCCCAGGGTGCCGTGATCTACAACACTGAAGCTGGACCACAGAATGACAAGATCATGTGGATCCTCAATTTTGGCTCGCCGGTTGCAGTAAACAATGGAACGGTGACAATCCAATTCCCGGATCCGACTAACCCGGCTCTGGCAATCGTAAGGAGTACCGGCTGATGGCCGACACATTCACAGCATTACTAAGGCTCGTCTTACAGGAGACTGGTGGCAACCAGAACGTGTGGGGCGACATCAATAACTCCAGTGCGATCGATCTGATTGAAGACGCAATCGCCGGGCGCGAAGACGTTGATGTCACGCTCTCGGATCAAACGCTCATGCCAGCGAATGGTGCCGACGATCCGGCGCGAGCAGCCATGCTGATTTGCAGTGGCAATCCAGGCACGGATAGAAATGTCATCGTGCCAAGCACGTCGAAGATCTATGTCGTCACGAACGAGACCAGCCCTGCTTTCAATGTGACGATCAAGACAGCATTGGGATCTGGCGTGGTTGTCAGTGGTGGAACACGAGCATTGGTGATCGTTGATTCAACAGCCGATGATGTTTTCCAGGTTAGTAATCCGCCACAAGCAACAGAAGATGTGCAGGGCATTGCTGAGCTTGCGACCCAGGCTGAAGTCGATGCCGGAACGGATGACGAACGTATCGTCACTCCGCTGAAGCTGACGACATTCCCGGCTTTGAATCAGGCGACCGAGACCGTGGCAGGTGTCGCTGAGCTTGCTGATCAGGCGGAGACGGATGGTGGCACCGACGATTTCCGTATTGTTACACCGTTGAAACTGGAAGGCCGGGCAGCGACGGAACTGCTGACAGGTCTTGCGGCTATCGCTGATCAGACGGAAGTGGATGCTGGGACAGACGACACCAAGTTTGTAACGGCGCTGAAGCTGGAGAATAAGCCTGGCGCTCTTGGAACATATCGAGGCTGCAAGGCATATCGATCATCGTCATTTAGTTTCCCGAGAGATGACGCGCCGAACCTTACGTTTACTGGGCCGACGAATGCGGCGGTAGCGGTCGCTTTCAACGTCGAGGTATTTGATACAGATACCATTCACGATGTCTCGACGCTGAATAGCCGTTTCGTGATTCCGGCAGGAATTAGCAAGATCAGGATCAAAGGTGGCTTCAGGTTTCTTGGTGATGGATCGGCTGGACTGGGGCATGCTCTGGTAAGGAAAGATGGCTCTACGACTGCAACCATCGATCCGAATTTCTCAGGCTGGATTCCGGTTGAAACCATGTCGGAGGGTGCAGGCTCGAATGGCTCGCATTTTGGTTGGCAATCGTTTGACACTGGAACCATCACGGTGACCGGCTCAGGCAGTGAATACTTTGAGGTCTATGTTCTTGCCCAGGCCGGTAACAGAAATTGCATCGCCAATGCCGCATGGTGCGAAGTGGAGTTAGTCGAATGACAGTCATGGCAGAAGTAACGCTCCCGGTAGGAGCGAATGTAGGGGCCTTCAATAATTTTGCAGGCAACCAGGACAAGATCTTTTATTACGATGAGGTTACTCGTCTCTATGAGATCCCAATCCCTCCTGGCAACCAGGCGCAGCTTAATGGCAAGGCAACTGCCTACGCTGCTGGCCAGGCCGCGATAGATCTGGCGTTCGCTGACTTCGAGAAGGGGAGAGCGAACCAAGGCAAAAAGAATCAGCTTGATGCTGATGCCAACCTACAGGCTGTGGTTGCCTGGGCAACGGATGAGATCAACACCCTTCGGGCGCTGCATGCGCTTCCGGATCTGCAACCTGCTGCGGTGGATGCAGCAATCAAGAACAAGATCGATAATCCGTGAGCCGCCTGCCTGACATCCCGCTAGACCTTCTCCCCGGCATCATGACCGAGGAGACAGACCGTGGCTCAAAAGGCAGGTACAAGGATTGCGACAAAATTCGCTTCCGACATCGCCTGCCTCAGAAACTTGGTGGCTGGGTGCTTAACTCCCTGGGCACTGAAGTCGATGGTATCGACGAGAGTGGTAGCCAAAGACGCACAGCAAGCAGCGGTTATGCAGCAGCAGCAGCGAGCGTCACCCTGGATAGCGCGGTCACTTGCACCGACCTGGATCCGGTATGGCTGTTCGATGATTCTGTGACAGGTGGCATGGGTACTCGCACGATCGATGATCCTACAGCCCTGTTTGACGAGTACGTGTTTGACCTGGATGCTGCGGTCACGGCAGCAGTCGGTGATGCGTTTCTGATCACCTATCCGGAGGAGTTTGCCGGTGGTGGCGTCGTAACTGGTGGTGGACTCGCAGAGTCCGAGACCATCATGGTGGCACCTGCTGTGACAAAGTATCTGCGTGAAGGAACCATCGTTAGACTGCTCACTGATTCAGGAGAACAGATCAACTTCCTGGCTGCCAATCATTCGACTGGTGCCACGGTCCTGACACTTCGAGATCCATTGATCGACGACATCCAGGCCGGCACACCGAACGTCTTCATCTATGCGAAGGACTCGTTCATCAGGAATGACGACGAAAGTCTCGTTGTCAGACATCTCAATCTTGCGGTAGCGGCTGCGACTGAAGTTATGCTCACTCAGTCGCTACCAGAGGATGCAGATGGGCTCGACATAGACATCAGGCCATTCCAGTTGACTGGCTGTGATGGTGACCAGGCAAGCACCACGTCTCTGGCCATTGGCCCTGTCACCGACTTTGCAGTTGGTGTGCCTGTGACTTATCCAGATGGCCTGGTAATTCTGCCATCAGAGAATGTGGTCCAGACATGCTACCTGGGAGTCGCAAGGGCTTTGTGGGATTGGGACAGCCTGGATTCGCAGAAATGGCTGGCGATCGGAACTCACCTGAAGCTCTACCTGGTAAACAACAACGAGTTGTTCGACATCACTCCATTCCGTGAAGTTGGCACCCTGACTGATCCGTTCGATACGGACATCACCGGGCTATTTGATCCGGATGGTGGGGATGATCCGACTTACGTCCAGGTCACAGATACGGCGCACGGCAATGCGGTCGGCAACTTTGTGCATTTCTCAAACGCGGATCCTGTTGGTGGCATTACTATCGATGGCGAGTACCAGGTTCAGTTCATCGTCGATGCCGATATGTACATCATCCGTCATCATGTGCCGCCAACATCCACCGCTACTGGTGGTGGCAGCGTCGATTTTGAATACGAGATCCAGGTTGGACTCGAAGGAACTCAGACACTACTGGGCTACGGCACTGGCGCGTATGGCCTGGGTGCTTACGGAGTTGGCAGCTTCCTGGCAGGAGCGGGGATCCTGGGTAATCTCAGAACCTGGTCGCTGGATAACTTCGGTGAGGATCTGCTGGCATCACCGAATGGCAGGCAGCTCTATCACTGGGATCGAGACGGTGGTCCGCTGGTGAGAGCGGTGTTAGTTCCTGAAGCGCCGAACACGATCGAGCGCATGCTGATCTCGCCACAAGCCAGGCACGTAGTTGCCTTCGGTGCGGGAACCGGATCGGCATCAGCGCCAGGGGATCCTGACAAGCTGCTGATCAGATGGGCCAGCTCAGAGGATTTCTCGGACTGGATTATCACCAGCGTAAACACTGCTGGTGATCTGCGTCTTGATGTTGGCTCTGAGATTATCACTGCGGTCGAGTCTCGTGGCGACATTCTTATTTTCACCGACCAGTCCCTCCATGCGATGCAGTTCATTGGTGGCGACCTGGTTTTCTCTCTGCGCCACCTGGGTCAGTCAGTCAAGATCATCAGCGCGAATGCTGCGGTAGATGTGAATGGTGTCGTGTACTTCATGGGAGAGGACGACTTCCTGATGTATGACGGTGTGCTTCGAGTCATGGATTGCGATGTTCGCAACCAGATCTTCGATGACATCAATTTGGAGCAGGGAAGAAAAGTCTACAGTGGTGTCAATAAGCTCTTTACCGAGGTCTGGTGGGTGTACTCATCGGAAGGTGCTGACTCGAACGATCGGTACGTCAAATATAATTATTACGACAACGTATGGGACTTCGGAACTATCGAACGCAGTGCCTGGCATGACAGCTCATCGTTCTTCAATCAGAAGCCCTATGGCACTTTCGATGGAAAGATATTCGTTCACGAGACCGGCGTCGATGAGACGGATGCGGACAACAACCTGCTACCGATGTTCTCGTTTATCCAGAGCTACGACATGGACGTTGATGAAGGCACATACCATGCGTTCGTGCGGAAGATGATCCCTGACTTCAAGAATCTTGTCGGATCCGTTGACCTGTCGCTGACAGCAAAGGCTTACCCTTCAAGCACTGGGGTCGAGGTTGTGACCAAGGGGCCATTCACCATTTCGCCAACAACTCCATTCGTTAATCCAAGGATCAAGGGCCGGCAGATCTCGATGCGAGTTGAATCCGATGCCCTGGGTGATGATTGGCGTATGGGCACCTGGAGAGCGCAGCTCAGAAGGAAGGGGAGGCGAGGCAACTAATGGCAGGTGTTGGTTTCACTACTGTTCAGTTCGAGCCTGATTACGATGTTCGCAAGATGCGGACCCTGGTGGACGATCTTGAACGTCAATTTCGTGCCCTGAATCTTGAGTTCGAGAGTAGCCTTGCTGGCATTCATAACACCCTGACTGGTCGTGATGCAGCGGACTGTCATCCAATTTCTGCGATCACTGGCCTGACAGCCGCGCTTGCCGCGATTGGTATTACCCTGGCTGATCATGAGACCAGGATTGGAACGAACGAGTCGGACATATCCTCGATCTTCATCGAGCTTGATCGCAATCGAATCGAAAGGTACTTCCTGGGCGAATGAGTGGAATACTTGGACAGTTGGCACCAGCAGCGACGACGCTTGAGGATCTTTATACGTGTCCGACTGACGTTATTGCTGTCATGCGGGTTATCATCACGAACCGCGGCGGCACCAAGGCCGAGTACCGAGTGGCTATCTCACCGGACGGTGCCGCGATTTCGGATGAACATTACGTTGCGTTCGATAAATTGATGGAAGGCAATGACACCGGATCGACGATCGCTTTTATCGTGAACGAAGATGACGTTGTTCGAGTGTTTGCCGAGAATGCAGATTTCAGTTTTACAGCTACAGGTGAGGAACGACCTGAGTAATTTGTGGAGAGCGAGATGGCTATATCAGCGAAACTTCAGGCAGCAAGGAAGCAGGCACAGAAAGCACGATTGAAGAAGAAAGGGGATGACGACTATCCGGAGTTCTACGCCAATCAGCCATTGCAGCAAGTCAAAGCGGCTGAGAACGAGGAGATCCGGAAAGCCAGGCAGGATGTAGGGAACGCAGAAGACGATCTAAGACTTGCCGAGGTTACCGGCGAAGGGCTCAAGGATGCCCAGGAAGCCTTGCCTGTCTCACGAATGGTTCTGTACAACCTCCTGGAAGCGAAGCGGCAGAAGAAACATCCTGGCGCTAGACTTACTTCCGCTGGAGATCAGTCATGAGTGCCACCAATCTATTTGAAGATGATGTCCTTGACCTCCTCTTTACGAATGTCGCGGCTCCGAATGTTGGTGATGCAGCCGGATTGCAGCCTTCCGCTGCTGCTGGTAACTGGCATATCTCATTGCACACTGGCGATGCGATCAGCGACACCTCGACGTTGCAGACGGACAACGAAGCTGCATACACGAACTACGCACGAGTCGCGGTCGTTCGATCGGTCGCTGGCTGGACGGTTGCATCAGGAGTGGCAACCAATGACGCATTGATCACGTTCCCTCAGTCCGCATCTGGACCGGAGACCGAGACCGATGTTGGCCTGGGATTCGCGGCGGCTGGTGCGGGAGTGTTGCAGATCTTCTCGCCACTCGATGCAGACCTCATCGTCAACAATCTGACGACACCGGAATTTGCGATCGCAGCTTTAGCAATATCATTGGATTAGTTCAGCACACTTGTTGTGCCATATAGGAGAACGAAGTGAAGGATCTATTTACATCGAAGCAGGTGAACGTCCAGCAAGCCATGGACATCGTGCAGTTGGTACTGGGCTCGAACAAGATTCGGCTCTACTACCACACGACCTTTTCGCTTTGCTCGAAGATCCAGGGAGCGTCAAAGATTGCGATGCAGCACGAAGGCGTGAAGCCTGAGTTCTGGAATAAGCTGGCCAAGTACGATCGGACGACGATCGATACTCCGGTGAACAAGACGTATCGTCGATCGCCACACCTGGCCAACGTGGAAATGATCGATGTGAAGATCAAGGGATCGCTAGTCGTCCTGGTGTTTGATGACCTGGTAGCGAAGTTCCATTACACCGATGCAGCGAAGCTGTGCGTGTGGCTGCGACGATCAGCCAAGCAGGCGAAGAACTGGGCCGGAGATCGCAGTCAGATTTGGAATACCTATGCCAATCTCACGGATGCGGAGACGAACGACAAGGTGATGCTCGCATAGGATAGTGGATCCACCGGGCCCAGTAGAGAACGCAAGAGTCGAGATTACAACGATGGCAGATGACATTCGTACCGTAGTAAAGGATTTCAACAGAGATCTGCTGAGGGAAGAACTCGTGGCATCAGTTCTTCCGTTCGAGTCGTTGCACCTGGCTGGCTTTGAACCGAGAGGCAGACCGAGGATTGTCTTTGAGCCAACTCCTGGTCCGAAGCTGATTTCTGAGGATAAGGTAAACAATATCCAGGATTTTGCTGACCCTGGTGAGATTCGATTCGTGTTTACGACTGCTCTCACTGTGCCGCAGGCCGCAGCACTTGATGTACTTCTCGCCGCTCACGATCACACTCAGCGCACCACGGACCAGGGTAGAAGGACCAGGGATGAGATTGAGTTGAGCGAACTGGAAGCGGCCTTTCCGAACTGGGATACCTTCACTGGGCCAGAGAGGAATGACTTCCTTGAAAAGCTCTCACGATCGTATCTTCGTTATCGGAGAAATTCGGACTTCTGATGGCCAAGCTGCTTACAGATTTCGTCCTGACTTCGGCTTACGTTTACACCGGGACGTTCGCTGACATCACTGGCATGTCAGATACCGTTAGCGTCAAGGATACGGAATCCGTTGTGATCCTGATGACATCGAATGTACCAGCGGAAAACATCGTCGCTAGTCTTTGCGTTGAATATCGATTCACTGTTGATGGCTCGCCGGTTGGTGGAGAGCTTTCATCCATGCTTGATGATAACGATGAGTTCAGTGGCATAGAAATGATGTACGCAGTGACTGGGCTTTCGGCTGGCAATCATACGTTTGCGGTCCAGGGGCGCAATCGATTGGGGAATGGCGAGGTCGATACGACCAGGAACAGAACATTCCAGGTTCTGGAACTCGACTTCGGCAGCGCGGAAATACTGGTCGATCTGACAAGCAGTTCAGCGGACACCTCACCAGCAACCTGGGCCGATGTCGCTGGATTGACTACGAGCGCCACACCGGAAGCAGGATCCTTGCTGCTATTCACTGCTGGTCTCCCGCCATTGTCGGATGAAAACGATGAGATGGGCGACTACCAGTTTGCGATCGATGGTGTTCGAGATGGACCGAACCTTGGCAGCCACAATAGAAGACCGGATAGAACAGACTCGCTCTCAATGTCCTGGGCAGAGGACGGAGTATCTGCTGCGTCACATACGTTCTCGCTTCAGTGGGAGGATCGTCGCAGGCAACCTCAAACGGATACGACGAGAACCAGGTATCTCCAGGTCATTGAGATCAAGGACTTTTTCAGTCTTGAGATTGACAATGTTTCACTTGCTGCGGATGCAGCGCCAGGCGCTTTTGCCAATATGGTTGGCATGTCAGGCAACGCTACCATCGATAGCCTGGACAGCAAGGCTTTGATCCTGGCGAACTATATCCAGGATTCTGCTGGCAACCAAAAAGATCGGGCCGACAGCAGGTTGACTGTTGGTGGCACCTTCGAGGGTGCGGAGCAGGCGAACCTCAAAAGAAATGCCGATCGCACCGGCAGCACGATGATGAACCGGGCCGCAGATGGAGAATCAGGCGTAACTGCTTTCGCGTTGCAGTGGGAGCAGGGATTGAACACTCCGAATGCTGACACTGGCAGGAACCGCACCTTCCAGGTTATTGATCTGCTAACCACCGCAGGACAGATCGAGGCAAGCGCCGATCTTGTGTTCAGTGCGACAGCAGACTTGAGAGCATTCGGAGCATTGAGCGCGAGCCCGGCCATGGTCTTTGCCCTGACTGCGAACCTGGGTGACAAGCAATTCATCAGTGCGAGCCCGGCCATGGTGTTTGACGTGGCCGCATCCATCCAGGATAAACAGCTCATCAGTGCAGGCCCAGTGATGGCATTCACACTGACAGCAGACATTCGGAATGGGACTCCGCAGACAGAGAATCTGAGTCGCCATATCGATCGGTTTATCAATTAGATCGGAGAAGTCTATAATGCGAGACCATCGGAGTAGGAGCTAACGGAGGCCGGCATGAAGAAAGTAAAAATTCGCAGGGCAACACCCTGGGATGTGATTAAGATAGCCCATTTACTGAAACGTGCGGCTAAGGAGCAAGCGGAAGACATCTGGTATTCGACGCTGAGCGTCAACGAAACGAAGCAGATCTTCCACATTTTGACTCTCATCGATAGAGGCTTTGTCGTTATCGCTGAGGTTCAGGATCAGAAACAGATCGTTGCAGCGATGGGAATGTCCATCGGCAGGGATGATTGGAGCGACGACTGGGTAATGCAGAACGATTGGACATACGTTCTGAAAACTTGGAGAGACACGGACGTTGCCGACCAGCTTATGAAAGCGGTCGAGGCATTTGCGGATAAAAGTGGAAATCCGGCGACAGGGAAAGGGTTGCCAATCATTATAGGAATGATGACTGGCCGCGATACCGACTTGAAAGATAAGTTGATGGAGCGGAAAGGCTACCAATATGGTGGTGGTAACTTTGTGAGGGCACCGAGCGATGTCCAAGAAATCGAAAGAAAGCAAGACGGAGATTCCGGCGTGGCTTGAGTCAGGCAGCCAAAAGGCTGTAGGCATAGCCGAAGGAATTGCAGATCGGCCTTACACTCCATACGAGGCCCAGCGGTTTGCGGAGCTGGATCCGAATGAGCAGAAAGCCATTGAGATGGCTGCGACTGAAGGTGGAGCATATCGCCAGGACTTAGACCGTTCACGAGAGTTTGCCGAAACGGCAGGCCAGTCATTCCTCGACGCCGACATCCAGGCGTATATGAATCCGTACATCGAGAGCGCACTTGAGCCAGCGGCTCGTGAGCTTCGTGAAGAAGGGCTACGTACCCAGCAAAGATTACGTGGCCAAGCCGGCATGGCAGAGGCATTCGGTGGATCCAGAGCTGCGATCCTGGAATCCGAAGCCAGTGGCAGGCACCTGGAAACCATCAACGATTTGTATGAGCGTGGATATGCTTCGGCATACGAGTCCGCGGCTAATATGTTCGACAAGGATCGTGTGGCGGCTCGTGCTGCTTCAGATCAGTTCAGAGCGATCGGATCCGAAGGACAGCAGATGCTCTCCAACGAGATGAACAATCTCCTGGTGACAGGTGGATTGCGCCGAAACCTGGAGCAGGTCGGCCTCGACTTTGATTACGGACAGTTCCTGGAAGCCAGGGACTGGGACGTGACCAACCTGGAACCTTTACTTAGAACATTGTCAACCGTGCCGCACGGAACGACCACTACCGAGACGACCAAAGGTGGTGAGTTCCAGGCAGTCCTGGGTGCAGCGGCGACAGTCGGCGCGGCTTACTTCAGCGGTGGCCTGAGTACGATGCTGACGAAAGGAGAGGAAGACCCGGCATCTGACATCAGATTGAAAGATAACGTCGAGTTGATTGGTAAGCGTGGAAAATTCAACTGGTACAAGTGGACCTGGAATGATTTAGCGAAGGCTATTGGTGCCGACAAATATCCGTCTGAAGGTGTGATGGCAAACGAAGTAATGAAGACCAGGCCAGATCTTGTGGGCCTGAGAGATGGTTATTTAACTGTCTCCTACGAGGGGATATAGCATGGGCAGAATGCTTGAAGAATATCTTGCGAATAACGTCCCTCAATTACAGGACATCGTTAGTGGCAAACCTCAACCTGGTGGTGCGACGACCTTTCCGTTGCCTCAAGACCAGCCGATGCCGATGCAGCCAATCGGCCCAGGTGGACAGCCGACCGCACCAATGGGTGCAATGCCTCCGCCTGGTGCGGTAAGCCCGGCAGCCGCGGCAACACCAACTTTCAACACACCACAGACTGGAGCGCCGAAGCCAGCAATGCCTCCGGTAGATGCTCAGCCCCAGGAAGACAAGAGTGCTGAGTTTGAGGATGGCCCGAATAGCTTCGCCGCAATGGCTAAAGAAGCGCCCGAAGAAGATAAGGAAAAAGCTGTCAAGGTCATGGAAGACCAGGGTGTCGATATTGAGGCTGAGCATGCCAAGATCGTTGGAGACACCGGAGAAGGAAAGGGCAAGGGATTAAGCAAGCAGGAGAAGGCACTGATCCTAATGGAGTTTGGCCTGAATCTGATGGCCTCGTCCGGTACAGGTCAGGGCACCTGGGCCAGCGACATCGGCCAGGCTGGTGGAGCTGCGCTTGCAGGTCACATGGGACGTAAGACAGCGAAGCAGAAACAGCTCATCGAGGCAGAAGACAGGAAGCTCGAACGACAACTGAAGCAAGCGAAGATTGATAAGGCTACGCGGCCAGAGACATCGATCGAGACGGACAACGCCGGCAACATGATCATCGTCGATCAGCAGAGTGGTAAATCAAAGCCAGTGCTGATGGATGGTAAGCCGGTGACAGCCGGCGACCAGGACAAGCTCGACTTCGAGGTCAAGCGGGAAGCATTCAAGGCGGCTTACGGATCTGAGATAAAGAATCCAGAGGAGCTGGAGCGCAGAGCTGTGGCTTTCGCAAACAGTGTTCGCCAGGTGGCTTTCCCGAAATTGGCTCGACAGGACCAGGCCAAGGCCATCATCAAAGAGCTGAACGAGGGCAAGAACGCCAGCCAGAAATTCATTGTCAACGGCGAGGAAAAACGCTGGAAGAACATGACTTACGCCGAGAAGACCAAGACCGCTACGCAGATGGTCGATATGGCTATGGCTGCGGCGGAAGGTGGCGTCACCAGCTCAGATGGTGCCGGTGCGAACTTTGGTCTCAATGACGAACAGGTCCAGGGCCTGGAGCCGAACACGAAGTACAAGCTCTCGAATGATACCTGGGTAGCCAAGCGCAACGGTAAGCTCGTAGAAGTCGATCCTCCGGCACAGTAATGGCTGTCGAGATCCTGGAATCAGTCAAGGACGACGAGGTTGAGGAAGAACAGGAGCTGACCACAGGGACAATCACACCTGCCCCTGTCACGCTGAGCGGCGAGACTGCGCCTGATCACTACACCTTCGCATCACCGATCAAGGTCGGAGAGCCAGAAGAACCTGGATTCTTCAGCGGTGCCTTTGATGCGTTCGATGAGTGGCGAGATAAGAAGCGAGCGGAGGTCGTGCCATTCACTCGTGATGAAGCGCGAGAAATAACCAAAGAGAATATCAAGCTCAACCGTGAGGTGATGGGCAACAAGGGCTTCGGCCAGTTCCAGTTTGGCGACAGCAGGGCACCGTCTCATTCATCCCTGGTTCGCGCCGGCCTTGAAGATCCACCGGAGGAAGAAGGCGAAGCCGCATTACTGCCTTATCTGCGTGATGATCCGGCCACGGTATCGCGGCCCAGGCTCGGACCAGAGCAGTCACGTATCGCCAGGGAGCAGGCGAAGTGGAAAACCTACCCGAAGGATCCTGCCGGATTCCTGATTGATCCAAGCAGGCCGCTCATCATGAGCGAGAGCGGTCAGACGCAATCCGAGGTCAGCAGGACGTTCGAGGCAGGTGGTCGCTACTACAACATCCCAAGCATCGTAAATGGCGAGCAGGTCGATGACGAGCGAGCGATCGAGAATGCCAAGTCGATGATGAAGAAAGGCTGGATCTATCCCAGCTTTGACAGCCAGGAAGAAGCGATCGAGCAGGCCAAGGCCAGATCTGATTCGATCATGGATGCCAGGGCTGAGTGGCGTCAGCAAGATCTACCTGAGACCGAAGACGAGTGGGAAGAATATATCGGCAAGACTCAGCCGAAGGATGAGATCGAGGAAGATCCCTGGGGCCTGGTGATCTGGGATCATGCGACCAATACGCCGGCTATGTTCAAGCGCCAGTACGGTGGTGCGAAAGCCTTCCTCAACGCACCACGAGATCTCGTTTACATCATCGAGGCAGCAGCCGATCAAGGTGTTGCACCAGAGGATAGCTTTGCCCTTGAAGCGGAGGCTTACGTAAGGGGCAAGGATCCTGCGGTGTACTACCAGGAGCTGCTGGATGGACTGGAGGAGAACGAGGACTTCCAGGAAGGCATGCGACTGCACCGGGAGGCCAGCTCGTATCTGCGAAACTATCAGCCGAACGTCGAAGAAGGCAGCCTCAAGTATTACACCGGAGCGATCCTGGAGGGCACGATCAACATGGCTCCAGCCCTGATTGCGAGCGCAGTCACCAGGAGTCCCACGGTCGGTGCCGCTCTCATGGGCGGACAGGTATTCGCAGATCAATATGCGGAGTCGATCGAGGCCGGCAGATCTCACAGCCAGGCAGTCACCGATGGCACCATATTCGCAGCCGCGGAGATCCTGACAGAGCGCATACCGCTCGGAATCCTGACCAAGGAAGGTGGAAGCCTACTCAAACGAGTTCTCAAGTCTGGAGGCGCTGAGGCTATCCAGGAGCCGATTACGCAGCTCATCCAGGAAGGCTACACGATGGGAGTCATCAATGAGGAGATGACCCTGGGTGAGGCCCTGATCGAGCTGACGACGACTGAAGAAGGTCTCAAGATGCTGGGCCGCTCCGCCATCATCGGATTCGGTGTTGGTGGCACCCTGGCAGCTTCGATGCACCCATTCTATGGCGGCATGACTGCTGAAGATGTGCCTGAGCCACCGGACCTCAAGAAGGCGAAGACCAGTCTGCCATCTGAAAAGATCGAGGAGATCTCAGAGGAGGAGGCTGAGGAGTTTGGCCTGTCGAAGGTCGAGGTTAGTTTGGATCTCCTGGAGCGTGTTGCTGCCGGCGATCCGTTGACGATCGACGAACAGTACACTCTCACCAGCGAGGGCTACGGTCGCTTCATCAACGATGGCGAGCGTGTGGTCATGGATCCAAAGGGCATGCAGGCCCTGAAGAAACTACGTGATGGTTTTAGCCTGGAAGACGAAGCAGCCAGGGACAGTGTTCCTCGCAGGAGCGTTCGGCCTTCTGAGGAGCGCATCCAGGAAATCATGGCTGCCTATGAAAGCGTCAAGACAGCTAATCCAACAGCTATGTCCAGGATGGGCCCAGAGCTAAAGAGCCGGGTCGATACCCAGTGGCAACAGCTCAACCAGGAAGCCAGGGACAGCATGGTGATGATCTTCGAGGAAATGGAGACCCTTGCCGAAGATGATAACCAGATCGATGTGCTGAAGAATCGAGTCGAAGTTCTTCTGGAACAGGTCGGCAAAGCAATCGAGGGTGAGCCACCGGAAGAACCAGTATTCCCTGAGTCCAAGGTTAAAAACACTGCTTTTCATGGGACGAATGTCCCGGTTGTCTTGGAGCCAGGCGTCATGCACTTTTCTGCTGATGTCGAGTTTTCCAAGAAGTGGGGAACCAAGGAGCTGGTTGAAGCAGAGATCAATATCGAGAATCCGGATTACTGGGATGACGCAGGCCGGCATCACGAAATCCTGGATGAGCCGGAAGAAATAGAACGGCTCAAGAGCGAAGGCTACGATGGCGTCATTATTCGCAATCGCATTGAAGGCTTGCCTGACAATTACGTGGTGTTCAATGCCGCGGAACAGGTGTCGATCAAAGAGCCGGCAGAGGTAATACCGGAAGGCACCATCACCGATGAAGAAGGCGAGCCTGTCATCGTGTGGCGTGGCGAACATGGTCTGCGCGAGGACCAGGATGAGGAGTTCCAGACCAGGGTAGGTTCGTTGTCATTTGGCAGCCTGAAGACCGCTACGGTCTATGCGAAGGATCCGAACGACCGGGTGAAGGACAAGGTAGCCAAGGATCCTCGTGTCCAGGGTTACACGATCGCGATCAACAATCCGTTCGTCAATTCAAAGGACGATCCATTCGTTGATGTGAGTGAGATCCGCAGGAAGCTGGGGCCATCAGCGGTGAATCATGTCGTTAAGAACCTGGGCGACCGGATCATGAACACCAACAACTGGGAGGAGAATTTCGCAGAGGAGTTCGATAGCCCAGCCGATGTCCTGGCGAAAGCGCCAGAGCGTGTCGATAAGCTATACCTTGATCTGTACGCAGTCCTCGATGATGCGGAGATGGTCAAGCGCATGAAGCGCAAGGGCTACGATGGTGCGATTCACCAGGGCATGGGAGAGAACTTTGATGAGATCGAGTACCGAATTTTCGATCCAGCTCAGGCCACACGTATTCCAACAGTCAGCGTTGTCCAGGAAACGCTCGAAGAAAAACGTCCTGAAGTCATCGACAGGTGGGCCCAGGATAGCGTCGAGGAGCAGAGACGCCGGCTGGACTTCGCTGCACACGAGGCCGAGACCTCTCAGTACGACACCAGGGAACAGAGTGATGAGCTTCTAAAGGCTGGCACCTACGAGAAGGGGCATATTCGATTCCATGGATTGCCGATCACGATCGAGAATCCAAGGGGCTCAACCAGGCGCGGGAAAGATGATACGACTGGTCGCAAGTGGAAGTCAGTCTTGGCGCATCACTATGGTTACATCAAGGGCATCCAAGGCAAAGATAAAGATCAGCTTGATGTCTTCATCGGGCCGAATACTCAGTCGCAGCAGATCTACATCGTCAACCAAAAGGAGAACAACGACGCAACGCTGAGTGAAGCTAACTTCGACGAACACAAGGTCATGCTGGGCTTCGATTCACAGACAGAAGCGATGGCTGGTTACGAGGCAAATTATCCGAAGGGCTGGAAGGGCATTGGCAGCATGTCCGTGATGACGATGCCGCAATTCAAGGACTGGATCGGCACTCCGTACACGCAGGTCATTGCACCGGAAACACGAGTAAGAACGAAAGAAATGCGTCCGGAAGATGTCATTGAAATACTGCATGGTCGTTACATGATTTCGTCGATGAAATACACCAGGCAGAAAGATGAAGACGAGGAGCCACGTAAGAAGCAGCACGTCGAACCGGAAGGCGAGTACATGAAGCAGGAGTCATGGGACGACCAGCTCGGCACTTTCCTGGGTAGAGAAAGACCAGGAGTTCGAGCCGGCACCGTTCGATTCCATAAGCCATACGTCATTCCGTTCAACTCGAAGGGTGCGAATGTTGAGAATCCCTATGACCAGAATCACTGGACGACTGTACTCAGCAATCATTATGACGGACTGACAGGTGAGGCTCTTACCATGGAGCTTCAGGAAGAAGGATTCGATGGTGTTGTTGCGGTCAACATCAACGCCAAGAGCGAACCATTCGAGATCGTAGAGATGGTGTCCTTCAAGCTGCGAGATGCCATGGAAGCAGACTGGGAGATGACACCGCTGGACGTGAAGGAAGGTGGAGTCAGTTACCAGATAAACGAAGCCACGATGAATTTCGATGCCGGCGTCAACGCCAGCGTCTCGTCTACCCAGGCATGGCTACCTGGTAAAGCTCACTGGGAGTTCACCAGCCCGAACGTCAGGATGGTCGAGACTGGCACATTCAAGTCTGGAAAGAAAAGGATCACCGGCACTGGCAAGGAGGCCGCATTACAGGTTGCTCATGTTGTTGCACCACTGAGGCGTGAGGCTCAGGAGAGCCTGATGCTTTTGGTCGCGGACGAGAAGGGCAACATCAAGGCAGTCATCAGACATTCGGTCGCTAAAACTGAGTCAGCCGAAATCGAGCCAGGTATTGCTCTTGGATCTATCTTTGCAACCAGGGGAGCAAAGCGGGTCTGGATGGTGCATCAGCATCCAAGCGGCACTGCTGAGCATAGCCCCAACGACACGAAGCTGTTCACCACATTGACCGAATCCCTGGGAGGCACAGGCATTAAGGTCGAAGCATCTGTCGTCGTTACGCATGGTCAAGGAAAGGGATCCTGGTACATCCCTGAATTTGGAGATCAAAGCGAGACAATCGATATTCCGCCATTGGCCAGGACACAAGATGTTCCGATAGTGGAGCGACGATTCCGCAAGTACGGAAAGCCCAGCAAGAACGCGATCTCCGATCCAATGGCTTTTGAGGATCTGGCAAAGACAGTCCCGGAAGGCGAACACATCATCCTGCTGAACACGCAGCATCAGGTTGTTGGCATCGTGCCAATTCAGAACATGAAGACGTTGCGAACGAAGAATGTCGGCACCGGAGCTGGCGCGGTTTATCGAGCAGTAGCGCAGACCAATGCGAATCGTTTGATGGCTGTCGCTAACGACATGGATTCAGCGATCAACGCGATGACGTTCGGGGAGCAGTCAGGTATCGGAATGTACGATGTTGCCATCCGTAAGGCAGATGGAACATTTGTCACGATGAGCGACACCAATCAATTCAATGATCGCAATCATAAGTACAGGCACAAGAGGCCCACCACGAACATGGGCCGGGGTGTTTCTGTCGAGAAGGTCCAGGAGGTTCTTCGTCCGATCTATCGTATGTTCCGCACCGTGCCTCCGGTACGTGTTGTGGAATCAATCGAGGATCTGCCAAAGCATCTCCAGGCATCCATGGAAACTGACGAGGACCGCAGGAACACGACTGGCATTTACGACCAGGGCGGCTTCCTGGATACGGTCTACATCATTGCCAACAACGTCACTAATACCGAGGAAGCGATCGAGACCATGCTGCATGAGGTCATCGGTCACTTTGGCATACACCAGGTTCTGGATCCATGGGACTTCAATACAATCATGGACCAGGTATCCGAGTCCTTCGAGAAAGAAGTTCGTGCCATTGCAAAGACTTACGACCTGGACTGGAACAATATCGATGAGCGGAGAATCGCGTCTGAAGAATACATGGCCCACACCGCTCAGCGTGTCCTGGCCGGCAGGAAGGTAAGCAGCCAAGCCAGGAAGCTCCTCGATGCGCTCGTCAAAGCCTTCAAGAATTTCTGGTTGAAGTTGAGGGGCAAGCCGACCTTGCTTACTGATGGGCAGATTCATTCCCTGATCGCCCAGGCCAGCACCTACGTTCAGACCCCAGGTGGTTACGTTCGCGACAAGCAGCGAGGCCGACGACGCTACCTCCATGCGCCGGCTTACTTCTCCAAGCTGTGGAATGCTTTCAACGATTCAGACATGAAGTCAGGATCGGCTGGATCCTGGAAGCAATTTATCCAGGGTCAAATTAAGAAAGGCGGATTCAAGGATGTGGAGGCCAGGTGGCTGAGGTTTACGGTTGAAACAGATGAGAAGGGCAAGCCCGTTGATCCGGAGGACACGACCTGGTTCGATGAGGTTACCTGGAATGACATCTATCAGTTGTCCACATCAAGACAGTGGTCAAGCCCGGCTGTCGAGGATCAATTACCGCAGCTTGAGAAGTTCCTGCCTGGAGACGTGATTGAGAAAATAATTGAGCATCGTAAATTGGGACGCGAACTCAAGGCCCAGCAAGAGAAGGGCAAGGCTCTCATGGAAGAAGCGTTCATTGATGAGATGCCGGAAGTCCACAAGACGATCACCGAGGGATACAACGCCGTTGCTAATGATGTCAGGAGGGACTGGTATGAAAGCCATCCAGCCGAAACTTTCCTGACGCCAAACGAGCAGCGTGATCACGCAGCCATGAATGAGCGGTGGGAGGAGTTGAGTAATGACCTGGAGACCTTCGGTCGCACCCAGCCGAAGAAGATTCCGAAAGATGCGGTCATGTCGTACATCGAACGCAATGGCGTCGAGATCTCAATCCAAAACCCAGAGAGCGGAAGTGACGAAGACTCGCCGTACTTTGAGTCTGAGGATTACCCCGATCACAAAGAAGAACCTGATGAAGACCAGTGGATGGATCGCTGGCAGGAGGTTGAAGAAGCCAACTGGGGAGATTATTGGGGCACCGCTCTGAGTGAAGTTCACGGTGATCATGGCTGGGATTCGGATATACAGGTTGATGATCTCGACGCCGATGAACTTGGTATCCCACAAGAAGACATCGACAACATGGATGTCGAGGAGTTGAACCAGGCTAAAGGCGACTGGGATGGCACTGACGCTGACGACATGGAGGACGAAGCTCGCGAGAAAACGCAGGAAGCCATCGAGGGTGATTACTACCAGGAGGAGCGTGACGACTGGCTGTCGAAGAACACCAAGAGGGAATGGTACTCAGGCGACTTCCACATCTACACCGACAGCGATGGCGACTTCATGGTGTACCACGATGGCTCTGAGTTGGGATATGAGTCCACCTTCGATGCTGCTGTGGAGCTGGCCGAGAATCACTATCAAGAATCAGGGTCAAACACTCGATGGACTAGCTATATGCTGGATCCAAAGGGCGAAGAATACGAGGAATGGCTGTTCCGCTGGAGGAATCCTGACGAATCAATCTTCCAGGAGACAAGCCACTGGGGCGAGGAAGACGACAACTACGTTGCACATTCCAGATTTGATATTCGCAAGGACAAGAATGGCAAGCCTGCCTTCTACGTCGATGAGATGCAGTCTGACTGGGCCCAGGAAATTCGTGATGTCATCAAGAACAAGCTCCCAGATATTTACGAGGAACATGGTTTCGATCCTGACTATATAAATCCTGATGGCACTGTCGGTGGTGGCGAGGACTGGGATGGCACTCCAAAAAACGACATGCTTGAGGAGGCCAGGAAGGCTGCCGGCGCAGATCCGGAACGGGCCAAGAAGTTCGCAAAAGAAGCGGAAGCACTCTACGACAATCTGAAAGCGCATAAGTCGAGAATCGTTGCAGAATTAAAACAGGTCCAGCCTTCGGTAGATAAAGAGTTCATTGATGTAATGGGACAACTGGTCCAGGACGCTTATGCCTCGGATGCGAGAGAGTTCCTTAACAGGGTCAAGTCTGACGCGGAAAGAATGGAGAGCAAGGTAAAGGATCGCCTTGCCAAGCGGACCATGGATGTTGCTGCCAAAGAGTTTGAGAGGCACGGACTTTATTGGGGCCTGAATCGTACCGAGAACCTGTTGTTCAACGCTTATCGCAGAGAGGTCAGGACGCTTCCGCCGATCATGGAGGGAGTGCCTTATCGAAGCAGTCTGTTGATGGGCTCCGCTCATGATGACTTCCAGGTCAGGGTCATCGATAGGGCCAAGTCAGAATACGGGCTTACTGATGAGGAGTTGAATGAACTCGATACCAGGGTGGCTCTCCGTGACTACGAGAAGATGTTTGAAACGTCGAGGGACGATGTTGACGGTTTGACCTGGCAACAGGCTATCTCCAAAGCAGGGCTGGCTACGGCTCTTGATTGGGGAACGCACCCGAAGGATATGACCGACTATGATGCCTCGGTTAGCTTCAAAGAGGTCGGAGAGGTGGCCCAGGATGCAGCCTGGACGAAGCTGCTAGATCCGGACGAGGCTCGCAGTGAAAAAGAGCTGCACGAAAATACGCTGGTTCACGAGAACAACCACTGGGAAGACGCCTGGAGGGGAGTATTAAAAGCCAATGCTGATCAAGCTGTTGGAGCAGAAAACTATGGGACCGATGCCATCTTCAGGGTGTGGGTGCCGATGGTTGATGCGATGCAGAAGATGTCGAAGGCCCTGAAGAACGAAAAGGCGGAGATAAGCAGAAAGGGAGTCAAGCCGTTTGAGTATGAGGTGGACACTAAATTCCGTCGCGATATTCAAACTCTCACCCTGGATTTTAACGAAGCCAGGAACAAGTCCAGTCGAGCCAAGGAGGGAATGGTCTTCCCACCGTTTGAGAAGGACTGGCAGCTCCTGGTACTCAAGGGAATGATTCACGAAGCCATGCGTCGTGGCCACGATCGTATCTATCTCTCCAGGGGCGAGGTACATGGTGTTCGTTGGAGTGGAGCCCAGACAGTCGAATCTGTGGTATGGGATCGGGAGGAAATTACCGGCGAAGATGACAGGACGATCGATATGTTCACTGGCAAAGCTGGTGAGAAAAAACCGACTGCTGTTGTCTATCACCTGACGTATCCGGATGCTGGTCGAACCGACAAGGTGCCAGCCAATGCTTTGCGTAAGACGGTGGGTGATCGCGTTGCCAGCGTGATCATGAAGTCCAAGGCGCAGGCCGGAACTGTTAATGCTGAAGACGTTGATTTGCAGTCGATCCTGGTTCCAACAACCAGCGGAGGTAAGCGGCTCACAGGATCTCGCAAGATCTACAACGAGCTGATGCCGAACAACGCCAACAAGTTCCTGAAGGGATTCAAAGCAAAGATGCAGATGGGCTGGGTGCCTGGTCCAGGAAAGCCCAGTGAAGCGACGGATCCTGAGCGATCTGGCCTGGCTGTCAAGAGAGGACCATCTGAAGCGTATGACAACTGGGCAAAGGCGAAGGTGCGACCGCTCACCGACAAGGAGCTGGAAGACACTCCGTTCGTTGGTGAGGAAGGAGCAGCGGCTGTTGAGAAGGCGAAGCGTGAAGTAGCGAAGCGATGGTTGCCTGATTACACCGAGGTAGAGGCGGAACGTCTCCAGGAAAAGGGAGAGCGATCACCGATTCCTCAGTGGGATGGTGTGGTCTGGGGTATCGAGCTTGGTGATGGGAAGATCGCCACGGTTGCCGGCGCGTACCGTCCATGGGAAGCCGACACCTGGGGCTATCTGGAAGAACAACGCAAGATGATGCTTGAAGCAACGTGGGGTTACGAAGCCTGGGAGATTGAGTTCACGCCGGAACTCAAGGCAGCAATGCAAACTGGATTCCCGCTATTCCATAAGCGTGGCGGCAAGAAGCGCACTGGAGATCCTGGGCTCGACGACGCACTGAACTGGGCTGAGAAGAACATCGGGCCCCAGGGTCCGCGGTCACTGGAGATCTTGCAGGAGAGGATCAACCAGGTGCTTCGCATGGAGAACAAGCAGGCCAAGATGGAACAGGCCATGCTCGATCAGTTCGCCGGCCTGAAGTGGGCCATCCGACAGACTCATGGTCATGACCTGCCGGCCCAGGTATCGGCATACAAGCAGGCTCATTTCACGACTAGCCAGGACTCTCAGATGTACGTCTTCCTGACCCACGGTATTCCGGTCTGGGAGGAGGTTACTGCTGAGGGCCACACTGGCACGATCACGCAGATCAAGCCTGGCTCGAAAGGTCTCCTGGAGATCATGGAGCCGGTCGCTGACAAGATCCAATTCTGGGGCTACTGGATGGCCGCCAGGAGAGCCGATCGCCTGCTGAAGGAGGGCAGGGAGGCCCTGTTCACCCAGGAGCGTGTGGACGAGCTGCTGAAGCTGGGTGAGAGATTCCCTGAGTTCCAGGATGTGGCTGACGCATACAACGACTGGAAGACGCAATTCCTGGACTGGGCCGAAGGTGCCGGAGTAATCAACTCCGAGACCAGGCCGCTGTGGGACCAGGCTGACTACGTGCCGTTCTACAGAATCAAGGCTGACGAGATGGGCGGATCGTTCGCCAAGCGTTCAGGCATGGGCGGACCAGGAATTGCGAACGTCACGCAGCCGATCAAGAGGCTACTGGGATCGAAGCATCCTTTGGGAGACATCCTGGAAAACATCATCGTCAACTTCCAGAACATTGCAAACACGGCGATGAAGAACAAGGCAGCTCAACTAGCGATCGAGAACATGGAAGGCTCAGGTCTGATTGTCCCGATCTCTGGTAAGGAGTGGATGAAGCAGGAATTCATCCCGCTCGATGAGCTGAAGCGAAAGCTGAAGCAGGCCGGCATTGACTGGGAGGCAATGGATCCAGAAGCCCTGTCCGCGATGCAGAAAATGTGGACGCTCCAGAGACCGGAGGGTGAGGATGTCATCTCGGTTCTGTTCGATGGGAAGAAGAAATACTTCAGGGTCAAGGAGGAGACCCTGCTGAGATCGCTGACTGCGATCAACGAGAAGAAATTTGCGAGCTTGCTTGGCCGCATGGGAATGTGGCTACCGCGAAAGATTAAGCGCCTCGGCACCACGATGATAACTCTCGCACCAGATTTCATGGCGGCGAACTGGTTCCGGGATTTGTTCATGGCGTTTACCAACTCACGACATGCGAAGATGCCCAAGCCGTGGTCCGGTGCAACCGGAGCGTGGAAGGCATTTACGAAGTCACCTGAGATGGTGTCCATGATGGCTGCCGGTGGCGCTTTTTATTCTGGCTACATCAATGCCAACGATCCGGTATCAACGGTCAAGGCAATGAAGCGAGCCCTGCGTCAGACAGGATTCAAGAACCGGATCCTCGACGCACCATGGAAGCTGTTCCACCTGTACAACGACATCGGTGCAGCATCCGAGAACGCCAACCGTATCGGCTCCGCATACGTCCCGGCCATCAAGGCTGGAGTCGGTAAGGCTGAAGCAGTGTGGGAGTCCAAAGACCTGATGAACTTTGCCAAGCATGGCGACCATGTGATGGTGCAGTTCTTCGCTCAGTCGGTGATGTTCCTCAACGCCAGGGTCCAGGGTCTCACCAGGTACGGGCAGCGATTCGGTGAGGCACCTGGTATCACGTTTGCCAAGTCGATGATGTATGCCATGGCTGTCCTGGCGATCTGGCTGAGGAACAAAGACGAGGACTGGTACAAGGCGCTGCCTGAAGAAGAAAAGGATATGTACGTCCATGTGATGGTCAACGGCAAGCACTGGCGTCTGCCGAAGGCATTCGAGGTCGGCATGATCTTCGGGGTCGGTATTGAACGGATGTTCGAGTATTTCTACTCGAATGAGAATGACGCCGGCAAGGTAGCGATCGATCGCTTGTGGTTCGTCATAGGCGAGGTGTTCAACTTCTTCAATCGGCAGACCCTGGTGCCGTTGCCACAGTTCATCCAGCCATTGTTCGAGGCGAGTAACAACTACAACGCTTTCTTCCAGGCACCGATCGTGCCGGAGTACATGGTGGAGATCGCTGAGGTGAAGCCTGAGCTGGCGTTCAGGGCCAGCACCAGCCCGGCCATGCGCGAGCTGGCCAAGGCAATGCCAGGTTTCGCACCTGACACGCTCCAGAATCCGCTGCTCCTGGAACACCTGGTCCGAGGTTACTTTGGCACCCTTGGCGCATACACCATGGTCATGACTGATGGCCTGGTCAGGAATGCGTTTGATTACCCAGCCAGGCCGGCACTTCGCTGGAGCCAGCATCCGGTGATAGGTCGCTTCTATCGTGGCGAGGATCCGCCATCTCGTACCAATTTCGAGGAGATCATGTACGAGGTGAGGAACAATGCCAGGGCGATCGATCGAGCTGTGAGCCAGATGGAGCGCCTGGAGATGGACGATGAGATCGATGAGTTCATGGAGGCTGGCTCGAAGTACGATCCGAGCTTCAGCAACCAGGAAGTCGTCGATGCAGCCGCGGCCATGGAGGGAAGCTACGAACAGATCAAGCAGCTTCGCAAGGAGACTACGGAGCTGTGGGAAGACGAGAAGATGACTCCTGAGCAGAAGCTGAAGGAGTTGAACCGGATCTATCGCGAGAAGATGGAGAACGCCAAGGATGCCTACGGTGAGCGACCAGGTGCAACGATTCAGTTCGAGGCGCTTCAGGAAACGCTCATCGACATGGACCCGGAGAATAGACCAAGTTACCTGGCAGAGCAGGGCCTGGATCAGACAGCAGATCTTATCGCCGGCCTGCCGAAGAAGCCTGAGCTGAGGCTGCGAAACATTTACTGGGAGAACTCAGCATGAGCGAATTACTTGCACGACGCATATCATCCGGATCGGAGGCTACGCTGAGTACGCTGCATGAGCTGGATGATGCTGGCAAACCTGAGTTCATTTGCTACGTCCTGGAAGATCAGTTCAATGAACCGAAGATCCCTGGAGAGACCAGGATTCCACCAGGTAGATACCAGATCGAGCTGCGCGACGAAGGTGGCATGACGAAAAGGTACAAGGAGCGATTCCCGGATATTCATAAGGGAATGCTGTGGCTCCAGGACGTGCCTAACTTCACGTTTGTTTACATCCACACCGGCAACACTGATGACCACTCTGAAGGGTGTCTCCTGGTTGGCGATGCACAGCATCAGAACGTGACTGAGCGCGGCCAGGTAACCAGTTCGGTTGCGGCCTATCGAAGGCTGTATCAGAGAATCATCTTCGACCTGGACCTGGGCGATGAAGTGTGGCTCACAGTGGAGGATTACGCATGAACGGAAAATATCACGGCAGACGATTCGCCAGCTTGATACTCGCATTCGCATGTCTTTGTGGTGGATATTTTGCTGGCGAGCCGGAGTCATTCGGCGCGTTTTCAACGGCAGTCACGGTTTTGTATGGCGCATATTTAACTGGTCAATCAGCGACTGATTGGCAGAAATCTAAAAACGGGGGCTAACATGGCCATGAAACCTATCAAACTTGAATCTCTCAAGGAGATGAAGTTCACCGTTCCTGTGACCTTGCTCATCGGTTTGTTCGTCATTGGCTGGCAGGCCAAGGACTTCACGATCGATGGGCTGGATGCGTTCTTCATCAGTGAAGTCGAGGGTGCTGAGATAACTGATCAACTCACAAAGATCAGCGACAGCCTGGACAGTTACATCTCGAAGTCCGAAATTCGCGAGATCAATCATCAGATCCAGGAGATAAACTCACAGGTCACCGAGACGCAGTTATATATCGCGGCGAATGGCAATAATGATATTGCAACCGCGAGACTGCAAGATTTGGTGGCGAGACGTGATGCTCTCCGCGAAACGAAAGATTGTCTCCTCGATGACAACATCGTGGAGAAGGAGCTTTGCTATGTTGAGTAAGCCCCTAATGATCGCGACCGGCATCCTGGCCGTGATCTGTCTTTTGCTGTGGCGACAGAATAGCAATCTGAACGAAGAAGTTGGTAAGGCGAAAGCCGCTGTCGCTCAGGCCGCACAGACAAACTCGAACAACCTCACAACGATTTCAGACCTGGGTGATCGGCTTGATAGATGCGTAGCCGATCGCCTGGTAGACGAGGCAGCGAATGTCGCTGTGGTATCAGAATTGAAAGCGGACATCCTGGAGCTGGAAGAAGAAGGTTTCGAGATCAGGATTGAGACAGAGGAGATCTTCCGTGACCCATCGTGTGAGGAACTTGGCAATATCGATGTTACTGCTGCCTGCCCTGCTCTCGCTGCAAGCATGCGAGACAGCGCCGACAGTCTTAACAGAAGTGGAGATCCGGGAAGTGCCAGTTCCGGTGAGGACTCCACTCCCAGATGATTGTTTTGCACAGCACAGCGTAAGCCAGTCAGCAGATCTACCTGCTGAAGGTTCGCTTACCGTGAAGGAGTATGTGGACTGGGCGAATGCCCTGGTCGTCGTTACTCGTCGCTATCGGGCTCAGACTGATCGGTGCGGGGCTCTGAACCAGGGGCCCGATCCAGAAGCTCCGATCGAAGAACCTTAATCTGTTTCGGTGCCTGTATGCCCAGTCTCACTTGTCCGCCTTTCGTCCCTAACACTGTCACCGTGACCGCTTCCCCGATGTTCAGTGACTCCCCCTGGTTCCTTGTCAGAATCAGCATCCCTTTTCTCCGTTTTCCGATACTCATCAATGGCGGCGATGATGGTGCGTAGTGTATCGGCTTTTACTTGTGCGTCAATCGGGATCTTGAATGTGGCGAGCATGATGAGCAGATCTTCCAGCTCATTCCATAGAGCGTTCAGATCTTTGGCCTCAGCCTCACCGATCGGCCTGGTTAGATTCTTTAGCCGATCGATGAGGTCTTGTGCCCTGGCAACGGGGTGATCGCAGACAGTCATGGTTGAACGAGTCCTGGTAGAACTACTCCTCGGAACCTTCTGTCTCCTCCTCGGGTTCAGTCTCTGGATTCTCGAATAGATCTGTCTGCTCGATGTGGATGGCCAGGTCGAACGACTTGTTCATCAGCGCATTGATGCGGACGAGTTCATTGTCGTTGTACTGGGAGTATTGAACCATGCCAGTCAGGACGACATGGTTCGGTGTTTGCAGCTCAGCCTTCAGCGACTTCAGGTTGCAGGGCTTCAGCTCCAATGGCTCACCGAAGTCTTCCTGGTCCCAGATCTTGACGACTGCGCCTTCTGGTTTTCTGTTGACGTGGATGGGATTGATCGATGGCCGGCTGACGTGTCCCTCGGACGTGAACAAAACCTTGGCCAGGTCTTCGTCATCGTTATCGACATCTTGCGTGGGTGCGAGCATGGCCAGGACTTCTGATCCCAGGGTGACTGAGAACGGAAGGTCGAAGGCATTGCCCTTGTTTTTTTCTTCTCGTGGATTGAATACGCCGAACTTTGCTGTGGTGCGCTCTAACTCGAATTGCATGACGGACTTCTCCTGGTTGTTATTGTAGGTGTTGCGAAACTTTGTGCAGGCGACACCTTTGGAACTACCTGCTGATGTTGCCCTGCTTTCGCTGGCAGAGCTG
>Ga0255055_10000535_pt1 | contig 29466 bp, 25 predicted proteins | sample JV7_2_27_MG_FD_188633 | JGI IMG/M metagenome (GOLD analysis project Ga0255055, IMG submission 188633) | Seawater microbial communities from Jervis Inlet, British Columbia, Canada - JV7_2_27 | ecosystem: Environmental > Aquatic > Marine > Inlet | place: Canada: British Columbia | collected...
CATAGGAGACTGCCCTGTACAGCAGGGAGGAAGGAAAGGATGACGTCAAGTCAGCATGGCCTTTATGTCCTGGGCTACACACACGCTACAATGGGTGATACAGAGGGTTGCCAAGGAGCGATCCGGAGCTAATCCCAGAAAATCATCCTCAGTTCGGATTGTAGGCTGCAATCGCCTGCATGAAGTCGGAGTTGCTAGTAACCGCAGGTCAGCTATACTGCGGTGAATACGTTCTCGGTCTTTGTACACACCGCCCGTCACGCCGTGGGAGTTGGCAACACCCAAAGCCGATAGGCTAACCCCGACTTGTCGGGGAGGCAGTCGCCTAAGGTGGGGCTGATGACTGTGACGAAGTCGTAACAAGGCAGCCGTACGGGAACGTGTGGCTGAATCACCTCCTTTCTAGGGAGTCGCTAGTGAGAAACTCACCGATTCCTAGGTCGGTCGGTAGACTGTGAAGTTTATCGTTCTGTTTTTGAGAAGTTTCTTCCTTCCACTGTTCAGTTGTTAAGGGTCCCACCTGTGTATCTAGCCACTTGATCGCTTCATCTATTCTTACCTTCCACGTATCTGCTGATCGCAGTCTCGTGCATACAGAATCCCGCCGGTGTGCGATGATGAGGCCGGAAGAGCGTGGTCGGGCATTGAAACGACAAACCATGCTGTTGGTGAGAGGGAGAAGCCATTGCCCGTGGTCGGGAAATGATATAAGCTATGTCGAGTGATGCTCTCATCAGGAGAGTGCTATTGACGGGCTATTGTGGCTAATCCAATCAAGTTCGGCACAGACGGATGGCGCGGGATCATCGCGGAGGATTTCACGTTCGACAATGTGCGCATCTGTGCACAGGCGGTTGCGGAGTACCTGAAGAAGAAAGGGTCGGACCGTCGGGGGATCGTCATCGGCTATGATACGCGCTTCGCCTCGGAGGACTTCGCCGCCGCCGCAGCGGAGGTGCTGGCCGGCAACGAGATACGGGTCAGGCTCTGCACCGAACAAGCTCCCACACCGGTGATTAGCTTCGCCGTCCGTGCCACCGATTCCGCCGGGGGCATCATAATAACTGCGAGCCACAACCCCGGTTCCTGGAACGGGTTTAAGTACAAGTCTTCGGACGGGGCCAGCGCTCCGGATGAGGTCATCTCACAGGTAGAGGCGAGCATCGCCCGGATTATTGAGGCGTCCTCCAGTGAATCCACCGGAGTGGAGGCGGGAGTGAGAAGGATGGCTCTCAACGGTGCACTGAAGGAGGGGCTTGTTGAGTATGTGGATCCGGCGCCTGCTTATTTCGGCCATCTCGGCGGGCTTGTCGACCTGGAGGGATTGCGCGGCCAGAAACTGAGCATGATCGTGGATTCCATGTATGGTGCCGGCATCGGCTACTTCAGCAGCATCCTGGAGAATGGCAATATTGACATCACCGAGATCAACGGTGAACGGAACCCCTCGTTTCCCGGGATTCAGCCGGAACCCATCGCCAAGAATCTGTCCGGTCTTTGCCGGATGGTGATGGAATGCCGGGCGGATGTCGGTCTGGCGACCGACGGAGACGCAGATCGCATCGGTATTGTGGACGAGAACGGGCAGTTCCTTAATCAGCACCAGGTCTTCGCCCTGCTCTGTCTCTACTTTCTGGAAGTTCGTGGTGAGCGCGGCACTATAGTTAAGACGCTGGCCTCCACCACCATGCTTTCACGCCTGGGGAAGATCTATGATGTGCCTGTCTACGAAACACCGGTGGGGTTCAAGTATGTCGCTCCCGTGATGACGGAATTGAACGCCATTATCGGCGGAGAGGAGAGCGGCGGCTATGGCTTCCGCGGTCATGTCCCCGAGAGGGACGGCATACTGGCCGGCCTCTATTTCCTTGACTTCATGGCCAAGTCAGGAAAGACGCCTTCTGAGTTGCTCAGGTATCTCTACAGCAAGGTGGGTCCTCATCACTACGATCGGGTTGATTTCCACATCTCCGCCGCCTCGCGCGAGAAGGTGCTGGAAAGACTGAACTCAGGCGCACCCGATATGATTGGCGGTGTGACGGTGACTGGTTTCGATACCACCGACGGCTTTCGCCTCTTCTTTGGCGATGAATCCTGGCTGCTCATCCGCTTCTCGGGTACAGAACCGCTGGTCCGAATCTACTCTGAGGCTGAAAGCGTGGAGAGGGCGAAGGTACTACTGAAGGAAGGCAAGAAGCTGGCAGGCCTTTGAAAAGCCCAGCAGCGACTCGCAAGGAGATGTCCCCGGGGTTTCTCGATTTTTCCTGGGAAGGACTGATTCAGATGATGACGGTGTACGTTCCGAGAATCCGAACTGATGTCGGGGGTGCCGGCTGGACCCTAAGTGCGCCGGCCATCGCTCACTGACCTGCCGCTTATCACGATTCTGAGCTTCTGTGATCCCGCTTTGCTGTGCTTTGCTCGGCTGTGCCGATCTTGGCGGCAAATCGTTTTCGTATAACGGCTTGCGACTTCTCCAAGTTGCCGAGAGCTGGCGAGGCGATTCGGGCGGAATGAGCGAAGCGAACGAAGCTGAGCAGGCGCTGTTGTACGAAGGGTGGTATTCAGCTCATTCAGCTGGCATGTAACTCACTCACTATTTGGGCGTTATCGGCATATAGATGTCTATCTCTGAATCCGGCTTGTCGCCACCCTTGAATCTGTCGTCGTAACATTGGATTGAATACGGGAAAGCAAGTTTGCACTCTGATTCGTTTAGCCACTTGTTCACTCTGTCGTTTGCGCCTGCATAGCCACCATCGGCCAGTCTATGCGTGAAAACAGCATAGGTACTCGCCGGGATAGTCTTGGCGAATGTCTCTAACGGCAGATCCTCAAACTCTTCGACCTCAACGCCAACCATGATATGGTATTTCTGACATTTCTCATAGTTGTCGGGGTATATGTGGACTTCATAGCCAGCATTTAGGTTTGCATGTTTGATGGCCTTCTCATGCCGCGTGAAGACATCCCAGATTTCAGCGATGTCTCCACCATAAGAAACACAACCAACAATCTTCAGTTCACCTCTTCTGAATATCCTGGGCTTCATATCGTTGTATCTCCCGCTCTATTTCGCGCTTAGAATCGGCTGGCGATCCGGCAGTCTGTTCTCCCATCTGGCGGAGGGAGAGGGATTCGAACCCTCGACCCCGAGAACTCGGAGTAAGCGCTTAGCAGGCGCCCGCACTAGACCACTATGCGATCCCTCCGTTCGCAGTGTGCGTTCCATTATGCCATACGTGGCACAGATCGACAAATGCAATCAGGCGTTATGGATGGCGGAAACGTTGGTTCGGATAAGAAGCGGGAATGGGTGCTACATCTCTGCGTTGAGGCAGATCCGGGTATAAGACAACTCAGTCTCCCGTGGAGAATCCTATCCGTCTGCCTTAAGGATGCTCTCGATTCGGTAGCGGAACTTGCCCGCCGGGGCTGCAACCTCTACTGTCTGCCCGATCTCCTTACCCAGAACGACCTTGCCCAGTGGTGAAGCGACGGAGAGTTTGCCTTTGGCCGGATTGGCCTCCCTGGGGTCAACCAGGATGTAGCGGAGCTCCCTACCGGATTCCGTATCGCTCAGCACCACAGTGTCGCCGGACTTCACTTTGGACACAGCGAGGCCTCTCTCCATGACCCTGGCTGTGCTCAGGGTTGACTCCAGTTCCTGTATTTTGCCCTCCAGATGCGCCTTCTGCTCTCTGGCTGCCGCCAGAGGGGCGTTCTCCTTGAAGTCCTTGTCCGCTGCGGCCTTCTGAATGTCCTTGATGATCTCAGGGAGCTGATCCTTAAAACTGGCCAATTCGGCCTGCAATTCAGCGTATCCCTGCGGAGTCAGAGTAGCTTCCGTCCCGGACACCTGCCGCGACATGCTGACCTTTGCGGAGACCTTCCTTGGCCTGAGGTGTGGAGCCAGGCTCGCTGAGGCGAGCCCCTTCTTTCGCGTGTAGAAAAGGAAGGCTTTCACGGGCTTCACCGCAGAAGGGATAGTCTGATCTCCATAACCGGAGACGTCCAACGGGGTGATGTCCTTAACCGCCCGGGACGAGCCAAGCCATCTGACGAATTTCAGTACTTTGGCCTGTACTTCGGGTCTCTGTTCCTGCGGTAGGCTGGCTAGAAAAGAATGAGCGGCTTCGGCAAGCGTTGGATTCTGATCGGCGCGGTCTTTCACTAACAGGAGGATGATACCTGAAAGAGGGGGTACTGTCAATTTGCCTCCCGGTGTTGGGATGGACTGCGCCCGTGAACTGCGGGCAGGTGTGTCATCTTAAGACGTTATCTTCATGGTTGGGATCCGGTAGCCCGTATGTACGCCTCTCCTGCATGAAAGGAGCTGCGAACCAGCGGTCCGGCCGCCACGTACTGGAAGCCCATTCGCTCTCCCTCGTCCTGATATTCGGCGAACTCGTCGGGATGGACGAACCTGACCAACTCGTGATGCCTGGTTGAAGGGGCCAGGTACTGGCCGATGGTCAGGAGGTCGCAGCCGGCATTCCTGAGGTCGGCCATAACCTGCATGACCTCGTCCCTGGTCTCGCCGAGTCCCACCATCAGGCCCGACTTTGTGCGCAGGGCCGGGTTGAGCAGTCTGGCATTCCTCAGAACCTCGAGCGAGCGCTGATAGTCGGCCTGCGGCCGAACTTCCGGGTAGAGCCGGGGTACCGTTTCCACGTTGTGATTCAGAACTGCCAGTGATGCGTCTATCACTGTCTTCAAGGCAGACAGAGAGCCTCCGAAGTCGGGGATGAGGGCCTCGACCATAATGCCGGGGTCGTAGTCGTGGATGGCATTGATGGTGCGGGCAAAGTGAGAAGCGCCGCCATCCGGAAGGTCATCCCTGGTGACCGAGGTAATGACAGCATATTGGAGGCCGAGTTGGGCAACCGCGGCAACGATACTGTCGGGCTCGCCCGGTTCAGGGCTCCGGGGGTGCCCGCTCTCAACGGCACAGAATGAGCAATCACGAGTGCAAACATCGCCCAGTATCATGAAGGTGGCTGCGCCCTGAGAGAAGCACTCCTGTCGGTTGGGACAGCGTGCACTCTCGCACACCGTATGCAGCTTGAGCGGGCGCGTGAGGTTTTTCATCGCGGCCATGGTGGCTGCGTCAAACGGGCTCAGCTTCAGCCACTCGGGTCGCCTGGGATGGGCAGGCATTTGTCGTCTCCCCTTCTGATCTCTAGACCGAACACCGCAGAAAAGGCGTCGAGCAGAGGGCCGATAATGGCTTCAGCTTCTACAGGACGCCCCAATACCTTGGAGATAGATGTCATCGCCTTGTCGCTCAGTCCGCACGGGTTTATGTACTTGAAATGACTGAGATCGGTATTCACATTGAGGGCGAAGCCGTGCATGGTAACACCGCGGCTAACATGTATGCCGACGGAGCAGATCTTCTCGCCGCCGACCCAGACACCCGGGTGGTTTGCGTCAAGATAGCCCCGTATATCAAGACTGCGCAGCAGTCGCAGGATAGCATCCTCCAGCTTGCCGACGTACTCCCTCACACCGAGGCTGTTGTCTCTGAGACTGAGTATGGGATAGCCAACCAGCTGTCCCGGGCCGTGATAGGTGATGCCTCCTCCCCTATTGGTGTGAAACACTGCTATCCCCTCACGGGTCAGCGTCTCTTCCGACACGACGATATCCGCCTCTCCCTTGAACCGTCCTATCGTGAACACCGCCGCGTGCTGGAGAAGCAGCAGGACATCTGAGACGGTACGCCTGGCCCTCGCCAGAGACAGCCTTTCCTGCAATCTCAGGGCGGGCTCATACGGGATCAACCCCAGGTAGTAGGCCATACAGGTCTTGCCGGATGCCGGATCGGTTCTCCCGGCAGTTCCCACGTCAACTACCTTGTTATCAGCAGAATTTTCCATTAGTCAGTCCTCATTGTGCTCTTCCGAAGTGAATCGAGCCCTCCAGTTGCCCCAGCGCCGTCTCATGAACTGCCTCGGGCAGAGTGGGATGAGCATGAATGGTGTGGGCGATATCCTTTGCCGTTGCTCCGAGTTGGACTGCCAGGGCCCCCTCGGCTATGAGATCGTCGGCATGCGGCCCCATAATGTGCAGGCCGAGAACCTTACCGTCATCGGCGTGGCAGATCATCTTGACGAGTCCGGCAGTCTCGTCCATGGCGACGGCCCGGCCGCTGACGAGAAAGGGGAACTTACTTACACTGTAGGGAATGCCGTCCTCTTTTGCCTCCTTCTCAGACATGCCGACGCCGGCCACCGGGGGGAACGTGTAGACACAGGTTGGCACAGCCCGGTAGTCGGTTCTCCGGTGGCGCCCGAGAGCGTTCTCAACGGCTATCTCACCTTCATAGGAGGCAACATGGGCCACCATGTGCTTGCCCAGGACATCGCCTACTGCGTATATCCCGTCTACATTCGTCTCAAGATACTCGTTCACCCTGACGGCTCCGCCATCAGTATTCACGCCCGCCTCAGATAGGCCGAGGTCTCGTGTATAGGGTCGTCGACCGGTAGCCATGAGAACCATCTCTCCCCGTACCACCTGCTCGCCCTCGGCGGTATCCCAGCAGACTTCGATACCCTGATCCGTCTTCCTGACACACGTGATGGCAGCTCCGATTATGACCTCTATGCCCTGCCTGGATAGGGTCTGGGCAAAACGCCGCCCGACTTCCTCGTCAACCGGCTCCAGAAGGAGAGGGCGTCTCTTCAGTATTGTGACCCTGGATCCCAGTGCGCTGAAGATGCTGGCAAACTCGACACCGACGTGACTGCCGCCGACAACGATGAGGCTTTCGGGGAGCTTCTCCAGCTCAAGAATGTCATCTGTCGTCAGCACCCCGGGCAGGTCAAGCCCGTCAATGGGCAGCAGCGATGACTCGGAACCCGTGGCGATGACGACCTTCCTGGTCGCTATCTCGGTATCGTTCACCCTGATCAAGTGTGGGGACACAAGGCGACCGGCCCCCCGGTGCACGCTTATCCTGTTCGCCTTCATCAGTTGCTCGACGCCCCCCACCAGCTTCTCCACCACCTTCCTCTTGTGGGCCATGATCCGTGACAGATCTGCCTTCACCCCCTGCACTTCTATGCCGTAATCACCGGCCCTTCTGGCATATGTGAAGACCTCGGCGCTTCTGACAAGGGCCTTGGTGGGTATGCAGCCCCTGTTGAGACAGGTGCCGCCGAGCCTGTTCTTCTCGATCAAAGAAACCTTAGCTCCCATATGTGCGGCGTGAATGGCAGCCACGTAACCACCCGGTCCGCCACCTATTATCACTATGTCGCTTTCAGTCATCGGCCCCTTTGCTCGATAAGCATATGCCCATATAGGCGTCGAGGTCAACTCCTTCAATCATTGTGGCCCTTCATCTCCCAGCGCAGGTCCAGTTGCCTGAATGCCTTGGCGTCATCCAGCCGCCTGACGGGCGTGTTATGGGGGGCGGAGTGCAGGACCTCCGGGTTCTCTTCGGCATCCCTGGCTATTTCCTTCATGGCAGAGATGTACTCGTCCAGCGTCTCTTTACTCTCCGTCTCGGTGGGCTCGGTCATGAGAGCCTCGCTAACGATCAGGGGAAAGTAAACCGTGGGCGGATGGAGTCCGTAATCAAGCAGCCTCTTGGCGATGTCCAGTGTGGATACTCCCCTGGCCTTCTGCTTCTTCCCTGAGAACACGACCTCGTGCATGCAGGTGCGGTCGTAGGGCAGGTGGTAGTACTCCTTCAGCTTCTCTCTGAGATAGTTGGCGTTCAGAACGGCGTCCTCGCTGATCCGCTTCAGGCCTTCGACTCCGAGCGAGCGCGCGTAGGCATAGGCTTTGACCATCACGCCGAAATTGCCGTAGAAGGTGGCAATCCTTCCTATCGTCTTGGGTGGTGATGTGAACCGGTAGCGGCCGTCGTCCTCGATCACTACGGGCGTCGGCATGAAGTCGGCGAGGATCTCTCTGGCACAGACGGGGCCCGAGCCGGGCCCGCCCCCGCCGTGGGGGGTGCTGAAGGTCTTATGAAGGTTGAGCTGGACATAGTCAAAGCCCAGATCACCGAACCTAGCCTTGCCCAGGAGGGCGTTCAGATTTGCTCCGTCGCCGCCGAGAAGGCCGCCGCGATCGTGGACCAGCTTGGCGATTTCGGCGATCTTGGGGTCGAAGAGCCCCAGGGTCGAGGGCATGGTCAGGGTCAGGGCGGCAACCTCTTCGTCCATCATAGAGTCGAGGCTATTGATATCCAGGTCTCCATTCTCGTCGGAGGGGACAACGCCCGTCTCCATTCCGCACATGACGGCGCTGGCGGGGTTCGTTCCGTGGGATGAGTCCGTCAGCAGTATCCTGTGGCGCTTATTGTCTCCCCGGTCTTCGTGATATGCCCTGACCATCAGCAGGCCGGCCAACTCACCGTGTGCCCCGGCTACCGGGACGAGACTGGTTGCATCCATTCCGGTAACCTCGGTCAGATACTCCTGCAGTCGGTGCATCAGCTCAAGTGCTCCTTGGATGGACTCTTCTGGTTGGTAGGGGTGTAGACCTGTGAACCCGGGAAGCCTGGCCACATCCTCATGCCACTTAGGGTTGTACTTCATGGTGCAGCTTCCCAGGGGATAGAATCCGCTGTCAACGCCGTAGTTGAGCTTGCTCAGAGCCGTGAAGTATCTCACCAAGTCGACCTCGCTCACCTCAGGCATATCGAGTCTCTGGCGGAGCAGATCCTCGGGGGGCATCTCGCTCGGAGGCACATCCAGACCGGGGAGGGTGCAGCCGATTCTGCCCGGTTTGCTTATATCGGGTAGCAAATCATGACGTTTCATAGTTCTTTCCTTCTAGAACGACCCCAGCTTCTTCACCAGCCTGTCGATCTCCTGCTTTGTGTTGACCTCGGTGACGCATAGCAGCATACTGTTATCTACCATGTGGCTTATGTCCAGGCCCCCCACTACCTTATCCTCAAGTAGAGCCTCGGTGATTCGGGACGGCGTAACAGGACAGCGAATGGCGAACTCCTTGAAGAAGGGCTGGGGGAATGCCAGCGAATATCCTTTGAGCCTCTCTATCGCCGCAGCTGCATAGTGGGCCTTGTGATAACACAGTTCGGCTACCCGTCTGAGCCCTGTCTTGCCCAGGGCGGCAAGGTACACCGCTGCTGCCAGTGCCATCAGCGATTCGCTGGTACAGATATTCGATGTCGCCCGCTCCCGTCGAATGTACTGCTCGCGGGTCACGAGGGTCATCACGTAGCCCGGGTTGCCGTCGACATCGACTGTCTTGCCGATGATCCTTCCCGGCATCCGGCGTATATAGTCTTTGCGGCAGGCGAACAGGCCGAGATAGGGCCCCCCCAGGCTCATGGGAATGCCCAGCGGCTGACCCTCGCCGACGACGATATCAACTCCGCATTCGCCGGGAGGCCTGTACATGCCCAGGGAGATCGGGTCCACTATGGCGATGACGAGGGTTCCGGCGTCGTGGGCCCTCTGAACACATGATTCCAGGGGCTCAAAGTGGCCGAAGAAGTTCGGCTGCTGGACTATGAGACAGGCGCAATCGGCCGGAAGATCGCTTGAGTCCGTCTCCACCGTCGCCAGAGGCAGGCTCCTGCCGCGGCAGTAGGTGTCGAGCACCTCGCGATACGCCGGGTTCACGCTGGCAAGCACCGCCACCTTGCTCCGGTTCGTTATGGCGCAGGCCATCATGGCGGCTTCGGCGGCAGAGGTGCTGCCGTCATACATGCCGGCATTGCTGACTTCCATGCCGGTAAGCTCGCAGATCATCGATTGGTACTCATATACCGACTGCAGCGTGCCCTGGCTGACCTCGGCCTGGTAGGGCGTGTACGCCGTGTAGAATTCACTACGACCGATGATGTGATCCACGACACCGGGTATGAAGTGCCGGTAGCTGCCCGCTCCCAGAAAGCAGGCGTAGCCATCCAGGCCGGCGTTCGAACTCGCCAGTCGACCCAGCTCTTTCTTCAGTTCAAGCTCGGATAGGGCAGGTGGAAGGTTGAACCGGGGACTGCGGAATTCCTCCGGTATGTCCCGGAACAGCTCTTCGATCGAGTCGACCCCGATATCCCGAAGCATGGCATTGCGGTCGGCCTCTGTATTCGGTAAGTATGGTAGTGGCATCGTATCTGTCATCCTGTTCTGGCTCTGCACGTTATGCAGAAGCCTCTGCCTCATACTTGTCGTACTCGTCGCTGTTCATCAGAGCGTCCAGTTCCGAGGCGTCGCTCAACTCCAGTTTGACCAGCCAGCCTGCGCCGTAGGGATCCTCGTTCACCAGCTTGGGCTCATCGACGGCGCTCTGGTTGATCTCCAGCACCTTTCCGCTGGCCGGAGAGAACAGGTCGGAGACCGCCTTCACCGATTCGACCTCGCCCATCTTCTTGAACTGCTCTACCTGAGTGCCCGGCGCCGGCAGGTCGAGGAAGACGATGTCGCCGAGCTGGGTCTGGGCGTAGTTGGCGAGCCCCATCTTCCCCTTGTTCTCGGGCTCGGGACACAGCCATTCGTGGTCCTTTGTATACATGTGTTCCTTTGGGTTCATCTCACACTCCTCTCTTATAGAATCGCTTGTTGACTATGCGTGCCGGGACCGGCCTGTTGCGGATAAGAATCTCGATCCCGGTGTCGATAGAAGATAGCTCCGCAGGAACGTAACCGAGGCCGATGTTGAACCCCAGTGTAGGTGCGTAACCTCCGCTGGTAACCCTGCCTACCTCCTGCCCTGACCTGAGAATCGGGTAGCCCGGGCGGGCTATCTCCCGACCGTCCATCCGCAAGCCCACGAGCTTACGCCTGATGCCCTGTCGCTTGATGTCGAGCAAAGCCTTCCTGCCGACGAAGTCGTCCCTGTCGAGGTCGACCAGCCATCCCAGGTCGGCCTCGAAGGGATTGGTGTTCGAGTCCATATCCTGCCCGCAGAGCAGCATGCCGGCCTCCAATCTCAGGCTGTCGCGTGCCCCCAGGCCGCACGGTTTCACTCCCTGCTCCATGAGAGACTCCCACAGCGGCACTCCATCTGCTGCCCCGACGATCAGTTCGAATCCATCTTCCCCCGTATATCCTGTTCTCGCAGCGAACACGCTAATGCCGGCTATCCTCGTCCGGGCATACCCGAAGCGGGGCAGATGAGACACGCTCTGCAGGCTCTTAAGCTTGTGAACAGCCGGGCCCTGCACAGCAACCATAGCGGTGCCGGCGGACTCGTCCTCAATGGCAATGTCGGGGCCGGAGCCCGACCAGCGTGATAGCCAGGCGTGCTTCTCATGGATGTTGGCCGCGTTCCACACTATCAGGTAGCGGTCGTCCTCGACACGGAAAAGCCAGAGGTCGTCAAGGATGCCGCCGTTCTCCAGGCACATCATATTGAGCATGGATGAACCTGCCTCCATCTTCAGTACCGGCCTGGTAAGTATCCGGTCGAGAAAGGCGCCGGCCGTCTTGCCGCTCACCCAGACCCGCCCCATATCGGAGACATCGAATATGCCGGCCGCAGAACGTACGATCTTGTGCTCCTCCAGAACGGATGTGTACCAGACAGGCAACTCCCAGCCGGCGAAGTCCATCATCCTCGCTTTCAGCTTGTGGTGTACCTCGCTGAGCGGTGTCTTCTTCATGGTTTCGGTCATCCAGTTCCTCGCTTATCAGTTTTCGAGCATGCTCCCGTCGTTTCTCAGTTAAGCAAAAGAGGAGAATTCGTCTCCAACGAATTCTCCCCCCTGTTTCTTAACCCTGAGAGATTATCCGCGCGCTCCCACGGCGGACTTGCCCCGTCGGTGACCTCCCGCTGAGGTCTTTCCAGGGATTCGGTTCACGGCAGTCCTTTTGCCTGAGAGTTTCGAAGCCGGGAGTTCAACCCCTGCCCCTTGCACCTTCGGCTCCCTGTACAGGATCTCTCCTGCCGTAACGCAAGAACCTCGCTTCGGTTTTTTAGCATACACCGGGCGCATCTGTCAAGCTTGATTGAAAGCGCCGACCTGGACTTGCGAACGGATTGGCGACCTATGGACGCGCATGGTGATGCGTCGGGTAGGTGAAGACCGGGAGGACATCGATACGAAACGCAGAGGCGTTCTCCAATGGTGCATCGGGCCAGCCTGCTGTTCACCGATTCCGGCTGCTAGTGCAGATGTCTGTGCGTTCCCTCTCGCGCCTCGAAGACGTTGCTGCTGGACAGGTCTTGCAGCGTCTTGCTGAGCCCTGCCATGTATTCGTCCACTTCTTTGCGGTCGAATTGTATTACTCTGTCGGCCGTCCTCCGGCAGTAATCGCAGCGGTAGCACTCGGAGAGGCAGTTCTGTTTGCGGAAGAAGTCGATGAAGCCGTCCAGGGCTTGGTTATCGATATGGAGTTCCGGGGGTGGCGCGACGCTATGGCTCTGTGTGCCCGGTGAGCCGGCGTTGATGAACCCGATTTTGGGGGCGAGGCAGTTCAGAATGTCATGCAGGTTTCCCTCGTAGTGTCGCGAGGAGTATGCCGTAGCGGCCTTCAGTATGCGTTCGGTGGGCATCGCGCGGCCACTGATCTTGAACATCTCAATGCCGATCTCCTCGTACAGGTGCAGGTCTTCCGGCCTTATCCAGCGGCACTTGATGTTCTCGGACATGTCGGTGAGTCGGTCCAGGGTGCAACGGATGGTGCAGTAGTCAATGTAGCAGCCATGCACCGGGTTGTAGCTCTGGCTGGCATGTCCCAGTCCGTCATGGTGGTAATACTCGTAGGGACATTGATACAGGCACAGGTTGTTGGCCAGTACGATGATCTCGCACTTGACTGACTTCGTGATTGCCTCAAGCGTTCTGAAGTCCCGGTTCACGTGGAAATCGAGGTTGATGGAATCAGCGCCCAGCGACTCGAAGAACCGCGCCCGCGCTACATTGTGTACATGAGCTATGGTCGATATGCGTATCTTTAGTTGAGGGAACTGCCGCTTTAACAGTTCGACCAGGTAGGGGATAGTCACGGTCACGCTATCGACGCCGATGCTGCTGATCCATTCCAGGTGCTCCAGCAACTCCCGGTGGGTGCCTTCGTCCCACTCCATGTTGCTCATGCTGGGAGCATTGAGGAGGTAGTCGAACTTCAGTCCGGCTGCATGGGCTTGCTTGATATACTCCCCGGCCTGTTCCCTGGTCATGTCCATATTGTCGGGACTGGACCCGCCGGTGCCGATGAGGGAGGTGGACAGTACGCCGTACAGGTCTATACCGACATCCAGCCGGCTCAGTGGCTCGATCAGCGCAGGGTCCCAGTTCGTCGGTACTAGCAGTCGCATGTTAGCTCACTGTTCGGGGAAGGAGTTAGGGGTGTGGGATATGTAAGACTACTTGGTAGCATGGTGCGCGCTTGGCCTGAGCAACTCGCATGTCGTGTCACGATCATGATCGAGGACAGTGAGGGTTTCACAACGGTGGCCTACGGAAACGCCCCGCCGTCGATGGTGATAACCTGTCCCGTGATGTAGCCGGCCTTTTCGCCGGCCAGGAAGGCGACCAGTTCGGCCACGTCCTCAGGTTGTCCCAATCGCGCGAGCGGGATCATGGACAGCAGGCCGTCCCGCGTCTCGGGGGGCAGCTTGTTCGTCATGTCCGTAACGATGAAGCCGGGGGCGATGGCATTAGCGGTTATGTTCCGCGAACCCATCTCGCGGGCCACGCTCTTGGTGAAGGCGATGATACCACCTTTGGAGGCGGCGTAGTTGCTCTGTCCGGCATTGCCCACTCGGCCCACGACAGACGACAGGCTTATGACGCGTCCCCATTGCTGCTTCATCATATACTTCACGGCGTACTTGGTGCACAAGAACGCGCCACGAAGATTGGTGTCGATAACGGCGTCCCAGGCGTCATCTGACATTCTCAGGAGGAGCGTATCCCTGTTTATGCCGGCGTTGTTGACCAGTATGTCGATCTTCCCCCATCTCTGAGCCACCTGTTCCACCATGCCCTTCACCGCCTCGCTGTCACGCACATCGGCCTCAACGGCCACTGCTTCGACGCCCATGTCGGTCATGCTCTTCACCACCTCATCGGCGTCGGCCTTATTGCTTTCTTCAATGGCCACGTAGTTGACTGCTACTTTCGAGCCGAGCTCGGCCAGCTTGAGGGCGATGGCTCTGCCGATGCCGCGCGAGGCACCGGTGACCAGAGATGCTCTGTTCTCCAACTCGGTGCCTATCACTTGCTGTTCATCCTTCTGAGTGCCACACAGCAGTTCTCACCGCCGAGGCCGAAGCTATTCTTCAGAATCAGGTTCACCTGAGCCTTGCGACCGACGTTGGGAACGTAGTCAAGGTCGCAATCGGGGTCGGGCGTTTCGTAGTTTATGGTCGGGTGGATGTAACCCTTGTTCATGACCAACAAAGCCGCGATGGTCTCCACAACACCGGCGGCGGTGATGATATGTCCGATCATGGACTTGGTCGAGCTAATGGGAACACTGTAAGCGCGATCGCCAAACACCATCTTAATGGCCTTGGTCTCGCAGGCATCGTTCAGCTTGGTGCTGGTGCCATGGGCGTTAATATAATCGACATCTTCTGGCTTCGCCCCGGCATAATGCAGGGCGGTGCGCATGGCATATGCCTCGGATTCGGGAGCGGGGGCTGTTGAGTCGTAAGCATCGAAGGACCAGCCTACACCGGCGAGTTCCGCCAGTATGTTCGCGCCCCGCTTCACAGCATGGTCATAGGTTTCCAGAATGATCAACCCGGCTCCCTCGCCGTAAACAAACCCGTTGCGATTGAGGTCGAACGGGCGGCAGGCCTTAGCCGGATCTGCCTCTCGGGAAAGCGCTCCCAGGACATCAATGCCCGCCACGCTCACTGGCTCCAGGCTGGAGTCGGAAGCTCCCGCTATCATCACATCGGCGTATCCGAGACGGATGAAGTTGGCGGCCGTGCCGATAGCATCCGTGCCGCTGGCGCAGAGGCTGTTGACGGCGCCGTTGGGGCCCTTGGCACCGAGCATCATTCCCACCTGCATTGATGCTCCGCTGGGCGTCGACCTGGTTATGAAGAGAGGATCGGCCCTCCTGGGGCCCACCCTCAGGTAGGTCTCCCATCCCCGCACCACATATCCCTGCTCTGTCATAGTAGAGATGGTAACGCCCACCCGCTCGGGGTTCTCGCGACTTACATCCAGATCGGCCGATTGTACCGCTTCCTTCGCTGCGGCAACGGCGAACTGAATGGTTCTCGAAGTGCGGTCGACCGCTTTCAGATCCATGTACTTCGAAGGGTCGAAATCCTTGACTTCGGCATTCACCTTAACCCTGAAGGGCGTAGGATCGAAGCGGGTGATGGGGCTGAAAGCGGGCTTGCCTGCGGCCAGGCCCTGCCAGAACTCTTCAACACTTAGCCCGAGAGGGTTGACGGTGCCCATGCCGGTGATCACCACCCTCGGTATCTGCATCGTTCCCCAAGAACTCATTGAAGTCTCAGAAGGTGCTGGCATGCTCATTCTCCCCCCTTTCCGGCGGCCGCGAACAATCCCACGGAGGTACCACCATCGACAATGACGGTCTGTCCTCGTATCATGAAGGCCTCCTCGCTACACAAGAAGGCAACAACGTTCGCCACATCTTCGGGGGTGACCATTCTTCCCGCCGGAGTCAGGTAATGGCTGGCATTTGCCAGTCCCTCCTTGAAGTAGAACTTCAGGGCGTCCGTCTCCACTGCCGAGGCAGCCACGGTGTTGATGCATATGTTCTGAGGTGCCAACTCGATTGCCAGATAGCGGGTCAGGGCCTCCAGAGCCGCCTTTGAGACTCCGACGACAGTGTAGTTTGGCAGCACATAATGCGAGCCAAGGCTGGAGATGCCGACCACCTTGCCTCCCCTTCCCTCCATCAGCCTGGCCGCCCTCTGAGTGCAGAGAAGAAGGGCCCTGGCGTTGATGTCCATTGTCCACTCCCAGGCCTTGGTATCCACCTCCATTACCGGTCGGCCCACTCCCGAGGCAGCGTTGCTGATCAGGATGTCGAGGCGTCCATGCTTGCTCTCGATCGTATCGAACATCTCGTTGATCTTGGCGGGGTCGCCCACGTTGGCCCGGATGGTTTCAGCCTTTACTCCCAGAGCTTCGATCTCTCTGGCCGTTTCCGCGGCGGTCTCGCGGTGGCGGAAGAAGTTGACGATTACGTCTGCGCCCTGTGATGCGAGCTTCAGGGCAATGGATTTGCCAATGCCCCGCCCGCCCCCTGTAACCAGGGCCAGCTTCCCTTCGAGGGACATGGCTAGACCTTCCCCGCCTTCGATACCCGGCTCTCTACATAGGAGACAAAATCGCCGAAGCTCTGGAATTTCTGAGCTTCTTCGTCAGGGATTTCGATCTCAAAGAGTTCCTCCACCGCCACCAGTGCTTGCACCACGTCCAGGGAGTCCGCCTTGATGTCCTTGAATGTGCTTTCCCTGGTTATGATGCTCGGGTCGACGCGTGTAATCCTGGCCACGATTTCCCTTATCTGCTCTTCAACAGTCATGCTTTACCCCCTTGGCTATATTTTTCCAGTTCAGACTTCAGGCTGTCAGTAGTTCTAGCTCGTACTGCGTTCATGGCGCTTTCTATGGCATTAGCTATGTGGGGCGCCCGGCTAGCTCCGTGGGCTATCCTGACGACCCCGTCGACTCCCCACAGGATGCCGCCCCCTCCCTTCTCAGTCTCATCCGATATCCTGGTCGCCTGAAACAGCCTGTTGAACAGTAGTTTAGCGAAAAACCCCGCAAATGGATACTTCTTCAGCTTCCGCTGCGTCCAGCCCAGGGCATGCCCCCCGATGCTTTCGTAGAATTTCAGGAGGACATTTCCCACGAATCCGTCGCAGACGATGACATTGGCCTTGCCGCTCAAACCCTGGTTGCCCTCTATGTTTCCTATGAAGTTCAGGCCGCTCTTCTTAAGAAGTGAATGTGCTTCTCGCACTGCCTCACTCCCCTTGCTTTCCTCAACGCCTGTGCTCAACAGAGATATCGTGGGCTCGGCGATCCCCAAGAACTGCTTGGCGTAGACAGAGCCGACGATGGCAAAGTCAAGATACTGATGCGGCTTACAGTCGACGTTTGCCCCGAGGTCTACCATCACTGTATTCGGCGCGAAGCTACCCAGAGCACCGACGATGGACGGGCGATATATACCGTCCACCATGCCGATATACTGGATTGCGCTCACTGAGGCAGCAGCGCTGTTGCCGGCGCTCACGAATGCATCGGCCTCCCCTGACTTCACCATCTTGGCTGCTACAGCCACAGAGCAATCGGGCCTGTAACGTATCGCGGCAACGGGCGATTCGTTCTCTGCGATGAAGTCGGTTGCCGGCGTGATGTGGATGGATGCGTTCCTGGCAGTGGCGTGCCTGGCGAGATGGTTCTCCAGGATGTTTGCCGACCCGACGAGGAAGATCTCCACGTCGCCCTGCTGAGCCGCGAGCACTGCCCCTTTGACGGTCTCCTCCGGGGCGTAATCACCGCCCATGGCGTCGACCGCCACCCTCACCTTGGTGTTCTGGGCTATACTTCTACTACTGACCACGTGACAGCTTTGCTGTTGCCTCCCCTGCGACTACCACTTCGTCCTTCTGATTGCGGGCTTCGAAACTGCAATTGGCATATGATACACCATCTCTATCCTCAATGGAATTGACGGCTGAGTTGATAGTTAGCGTATCCCCGGGACGTGCCACCTCTTTGAACTTGGCGCGTAGCCTGCCGCTGGAGGACCAGTCCTGGCCGAACACCGAAGCCATCATCTCTGAAACATAGGCCAGGTTAAGCATCCCGTGTGCAATCGTGCCACCGAAGGGAGTGTTGGCAGCGAAGGACTCGTCCACATGGATGGGGTTGAAGTCGCCCGATGCCTCAGCATACAGGTTGATCTTCTCCTGGGTGATCTGCTTCACTACCGGGGGGAGAGCCATCCCTTCGCGGATATCCCTAAGCATTTCGTTCCTCGGTGGGCAACGCTATGGTTGCCTTTCCTGCCTGCACTCTCTCCTTGCCGTGGTCGAGGATTTCCAGTTCCAGTATCAGCATGCCCATCTTGCCGCGTGCTATCTTCTGCGACACCCTGATGCGGCATTCGACTGTTGCGCCGACGGGCACCGCCTTGAAGAACTCCAGGTCCTGCGAGGCATGTATGGCCACTGTGCCGGGTGGCAAAGAGATAGATCCTGCCATAATGGCTATGGCACAGGCGGTGATCGCCAGCGGCGGGACGAAACCGTTCACCCCGCCGTCGACGGCCTGCACATACTTCGAGATAAGCGAGGCGCTTAGCTCATAGCTTGTGGGGGGAAATTCGTAACCAGGTGTCAGTTGTTCGTAGTTCACGGTGTTGCTCTGGCTCTGACCGGTTAGGAGTACATCGGCTAACTATGCACAGTACATTATACACTAGCTTGGCTAGTTGTCAAATCATCCTGCTGAGGCCGCTCGGACCCTCCGGCAGAAGACAGTCATCGGTGAGGGGCATCTGTTCGCTCGGCAGTTGTGACCATACTGGATGGTGGGCCCGGCAGGGTTCGAACCTGCGACCAACCGGTTATGAGCCGGCCGCTCTGCCACTGAGCTACGAGCCCGTTGTTCCGGCCATGACCGGTCTGCCTGTCATGGCGCTCCAATCTGTCTGGAGCGGGAGACGGGACTCGAACCCGCGACACCCTGCTTGGAAGGCAGGAACTCTACCACTGAGTTACTCCCGCAAAGTCGAACCTATTTTACCCGAAATGCTCGGCGGGGTAAACTTGCACGGTTGCAGCAGGTGTGTTACTGGTGGTCAGAGGTAGAGCGACACGATGTCAATCATGAATGCGGAGGACACTATGCCGGTCAGCCTGCTGAAGATCAGTTGCCAGGTGTACAGCATACGCTCGACAGGTGGTGCAATACGCGGCCGCAGAACTGCGTCAGCATTGTGGGCTCGCATTATCCCTGACCCAGCCTACTATCTTATCGAGGGACGTACCGGGGAGGAAAACCTCTTTGATGCCGAGGTTCTTGAGCCTGGGTATGTCCTCTTCGGGGATGATGCCGCCGCCGATGACCTGCACGTCGTCCAATCTGCCTTCCTTGAGCAGCTCGATCACACGCCCGAACAGATGTATGTGGGCTCCCGAGAGACAGCTCAGCCCGATGAGGTCGACGTCCTCCTGCAAGGCGGCGGCGACTATCTGCTCCGGCGTCTGGTGAAGGCCGGTGTACACCACCTCGAAACCGGCGTCGCGAAAAGCGCGGGCGATCACCCTGACACCGCGGTCATGTCCGTCGAGGCCGGGCTTGGCCACCAGGACTCTTATCTTGCTTGCTGTCTTCGTCATGTCGTCACCTTCGCTTTTGGGTAGTGGTCTGTTCTGCGGGGAAAGGCCCCACTGCCACCTATGGCTCAGCCTCACCCTGACGCCCTTGCCTCAAGGGGGGCATGTCAGTCAACGTCTAGTAGTATCCCGGGTCGCGGTACTCACCGAAGATCTCCCTCCAGACATCGCATATTTCCTGCTCGGTGGCATACTCCTTGACCGCCGCTATCACGTAGGGCATCAGATTCTTGTCGGTCCTGGAGGCAGCGCGCAGGTCGCTCAGGGTCTGCGTCACCTTGCGGTTATCCCTGGAAGCTTTCACTTCCTTCAGCCTATCGATCTGCTTCTCCTCGACCCTCTCGTCTATCTTCAGTAGCTCGGTGGGAGCACCCTTCCCGGCCACATACTTGTTCACCCCGACCATGACCTTCTCGCCATCGTCCAGCTGTTTCTGGTAGTGGTAAGCAGCGTCGGCGATCTCCATTTGGGGGAAGCCCTTGTCTATGGCGGCGAGCATGCCGCCCATCTCGTCGATCTTGTTGATATACTCCCAGGCTTTCTCCTCTAACTGGCTGGTCAGCGATTCCACGAAATAGGAGCCGGCCAGGGGATCGATGGTGTTGGCGACTCCAATCTCATCGGCGAGTATCTGCTGGGTGCGCAGCGCGATGGTGGCGGCGAATTCCGATGGCAAGGCCAGGGTCTCATCCAGAGCATTGGTGTGCAGAGACTGCGTTCCGCCGAGAACCGCCGCCAGGGCTTCGGTGGTGGTCCTTACAATATTATTGTAGGGCTGCTGGGCGGTGAGGGAGCATCCCGCCGTCTGGGTATGAAATCTCATCCACCATGAGCGGGCGTTCTTGGCCTTGAACCTGTCTTTCATAATCCGGGCCCACATCCTTCTTGCAGCCCTGAACTTGGCGATCTCCTCGAAGAAGTCGAGATGGGAGTTGAAGAAAAAGGAGAGTCGGGGTGCGAAGGCATCAACATCCATCTTCTTCCTGTCGATGATGTCCTGCACGTATGCTATGCCATCGGCCAGTGTGAATGCCAGTTCCTGTATTGCGGTGGAGCCGGCCTCCCGGATGTGGTAACCGCTAATGCTTATTGTGTTCCACAGGGGCACATTGTCGGTGCCGAACTCGACGGCGTCGCTTATCAGCCTAATCGATGGCTCGGGCGGGAGCATAAAGGTCTTCTGGGCTATGAACTCCTTCAGCATATCGTTCTGAATGGTGCCGCCGATCCTGTCCCAGCCTATCCCTGCCTTGTCGGCGACGCCCAGGTACATGGCCCAGAGCACGAGTGCAGGCGGATTGATGGTCATGGATGTAGTGACCTCGTCCAGCGGAATGCCGCGCGTTAGCATCTCGAAATCCCTCAGGGTGTCTATAGCTACACCGCACTTGCCGCACTCACCCTGTGCGCGGGGGGAATCCGTATCGTAGCCCATAAGGGTCGGGAAGTCGAAGGCAGTGCTCAGCCCCGTCTCGCCTTCCTTCAGCAGGTGATGCCACCTCTTATTGGTGTCCTCGGCGCTGCCCATGCCGGAGAACATGCGGAAAGTCCACTCCCTCCCCCGATACATGGTAGGGTGGCAGCCTCTGGTGAAGGGGAATACGCCGGGATAGCCGATATCGCGCCTAAAGTCGAGGTCTTTGCTGTCCTCAGGGGTGTAGATCCCCTTTATCTCGAAGTCGGAGACGGTCGAGAACCTCTGTTTCCTCTCAGCCTTCTTCTGCCTGGCCTTCTCTACTTCCTTCTCCCACTTCTTCTTGCCCTCCCGTGCCTCTCGCAGAGTATCCTCGGTGAACATGGTCAACTCCTCTATTTGGTGCCCAATACCTGGCGTGCGATCGTCCATCTCTGCATCTCGGACGTTCCCTCGTAGATCTCCGTTATCCGCTGGTCGCGGTAGTAGCGCTCTACTGCGAAATCCTTGGTGTAACCGTAGCCGCCGAATATCTGGAGAGCCTTGTGGCAGACCCTGTGGGCGGCCTCGGAGGCATAGAGCTTGGCCATCGCGGCTTCCTTGGGAGGAGCGTGCCCATCTTTCTTGGTAAGCCAGGCGGCGCGGTAGGTGAGCAGGCGGGCTGCGTCCAGCTCGGTGGCCATGTCAGCGATCATCCACTGAATGGCCTGGAGGCGTGCCAGTTCCTGATCGAACTGCTTCCTCTCTTTGGAGTAGGACACGGCTGCGTCATAGGCGGCCTGCGCAATGCCGAGTGCCTGGGCAGCTATGCTGACCCTGCTGGCGTCAATGCCCTGCAATGCTATCTTGAATCCCTTCCCCTCCTCGCCCAACATATTGGAAATCGGTATCTTACAGTCATCGAAGATAAGCTCCGCCACCGAAGCAGGGTGCAGTCCCATCTTCTTCTCCAGCTTGCCTATGGAGAATCCCTTGGTGCCCTTGTCCACGACGAAGGCGCTGATTCCTCTATAGCCCAGCGATCTGTCCTTGGTGGCGAAGGTGGTCACGAAGTCCGCCTCTGCGCCGTTGCTTATGAAGATCTTGGTGCCGTTGAGCACATAGTGATCGCCCTCGCGCACGTATTTCGTCTCCAATGCGGCGACATCGCTGCCGGCCATGGCCTCGGTCAAGCCGAAAGCCACAATCGACCCATCAATCACGCGGCGGATATAGTGGCTCTTCTGCTGCTCCTGACCGTGCATGACTACAGGGTACATGGCTAGGCCGAGGCTAACCAGGTAGGCAACGCCGAGTCCGGCGGAGGCACGGGAGATCTCCTCGGTCGCTATGGTGAAGGTGACATCGTCGCCACTGCCTCCATACTCCTCGGGGAAGTGGACGGCGCATAGGCCCGCCTCGGCCATCTTTCTGTAGGTCTCGCGGGGAAACTCGTTGGTCTCGTCCCATTCGGCGGCACGGGGTTCGATTTCACGTGCACAGAAGTCCCGCACCATCGTACGGAACATCTTCTGGTCTTCGGTGAGTTCAAAATCCATCTCGCCTCCTTTACGCGCTAGCCAGAAGCCGTTTCCTGTGGGAGAGTGACCTTGAACCAGAGGCTGTTGCCGGCAGATCCCTGCAGGAGCCTCCTGAAGGCTTTCGTCACCGTAGGAATATCACCCACCACGGCACTGCCTGATTCTACATCGCTACAGCGGTCGGGGTCAATCGCCGATATCGTTGACGGATATGTACATTTGTAATACACTACCGATCGAACATGTGTACTCCTACAGCCAGAAGGGAGGGCACCCGGGCTCGATTTGAGTGCCCTATTTTCACGCGCGCAAAGGAAGGAGAGCTATGGATTTAGTCTGGATCGGTGTAATCGCGGGGCTTGTTGGAGCGGCAGTGGCTGCATATTTCGCACGCTACGTTCTGAAGCAGAACCCGGGCTCGGAGAGGATAAGGGAGATTTCCGACGCCATCAAGGAAGGCGGACTCGCATTCATCCACAGGGAATACGGGACCCTGGCCATCGTGGTAGCCGTGATAGCAGTCATCCTGCTGTTCTCTATGCCCGCCGGCCTTGGCTGGAGGATGGCGATCGCCTTTGTCTTCGGCGCGGCGTCTTCGATGGCTGCCGGATATGCCGGCATGAACATGGCATTGCGGGCCAACGGCAGGACTTGCACTGCCGCACAACAGGGTCTGAACCATGCGCTGAAGGTCTCTTTCAGGGGTGGGGCAGTCATGGGGTTGACTGTGGTGAGCGTGGGATTGATCGGACTGGCCATCCTCTATCTCGCCTGGCATGGTCTCCCGGAATTCAGATTCCTCTATATCATACCTGCCTACGGTACGGGTGCTTCACTCGTGGCTCTCTTTGCCAGGGTCGGAGGAGGAATCTTTACCAAGGGAGCGGATGCCGGTGCCGACCTGGTAGGCAAAGTGGAAGCGGGAATACCTGAGGATGATCCAAGAAATGCCGCTGTCATCGCCGATAACGTGGGTGACAACGTGGGCGATGTCTGCGGTATGGGAGGTGACCTCTTCGAGTCCTACGTCCAGACCGTTATCGCCACCATGACACTCACGACTGTTGGGGCGATGGTGGCACCCTGGGTGACGGGGCGATTGTTTCCCGGGCTTGCAGCGGAGACGGCCCTGCGACACGCCTGGTGGCTACCCCTGCTGATTATGGCCGGGGGCATCGTCGCTTCTGTGATCGGCTGTTTCATGGTCAGAATTGGAGAGAAGCTTGAGATGAGTGCCCTTCTGGGTGCTCTGCGTCGCGGCACACTGGGTGCCACGATCCTTGCCGCAGTGTTTGGCTTCCTGGTGATCTACTTCCTGGGTGGCAGTATCGGTCTCTTTTGGGCCATGCTTGCCGGTCTTGTCGCAGGTGCACTGATAGGTGAGAGCACCAACTACTTCACCTCGTATGTTCACAAGCCGACCCAGGAGATTGCCGAGGCTTCGACCACCGGCGCCGGCGCCACGATAATCCGTGGCTTCTCCACGGGCCTGATGAGTACATGGCCGCCGGTGATCTTCATCGTTATAGCGGTCATCGTAGCTTTCCAGTTCGGAAGCTTCTACGGAGTTGCCCTGGCCTGTGTAGGAATGCTGTCTACCCTGGGAGTAACGCTGGCAACCGATGCCTACGGTCCCATAGCCGACAATGCCGGAGGGATTACCACTCAGGCGGGATTGCCGGACGAGGTGCGTGAGAGGACCGATGCCCTGGATTCTCTGGGCAACACCACGGCAGCTACAGGAAAGGGATTCGCCATCGGTGCCGCCGCCATGAATTCGCTGGGGCTGATCCTGGCCTTCTCCATGGCTGTAGGCATAGTGACGGTGACACTTGAAGGCGAACTGGTGTTGCCCGATGCGATGAGCCTGCTCAGTGTTCCGGTGATAGTAGGACTGTTTCTAGGCGCTCTGATGCCCGCTATCTTCTGCGCAATGACCATGAAGGCGGTGGGTGTGACTACCGGGGCGATCATAGACGAGGTTCGCAGGCAATGGCGCGAGATCAAGGGCCTGATGGAGGGGACAGCCAAGCCGGAATACGGGAAGTGTGTGGACATCGCCACCAGGATAGCATTGAGGCAGATGCTGCTGCCGTCGATAATGGCGATAGTTGCGCCCGTGGTGGTGGGCATAGTACTGGGTAGATATGCGCTGGCGGGCTTTCTCATCGGCGCTCTGGTTACCGGTGTCATACTCGCGATCACTCTGAACAACGCCGGCGGCGCCTGGGACAACGCCAAGAAGTGGATCGAGTCCGGCAAGTTCGGAGGCAAGGGCTCCGATGCGCACAAGGCCAGCGTCGTAGGGGATACGGTGGGAGATCCCATGAAGGATACCGCCGGGCCCTCACTTAACATAATGCTCAAGCTCATGTCTGTGATCTCGCTTATGCTGGCGCCAGTGCTTATGCATTTCCCGGGCCTTATCTAGCCGCCTGTTAGTCGAGACAGAGTTCGGGAGTGATACCGTTCCGCCTTAGCGACCAGCCCGACCTGGCGGGGCACATGGTGGCGGCCCTATCTGCGAGGCATTCTCAGCGCTCTTCTTTTGAGCGTCACAAAGCCCGGTGCTACAATAGAGCCTATGCCTGATGCAATACGCGTCAAAGGCGCCAGAGAGCACAACCTCAAGAACATAGATGTAGTCATCCCCCGCAACAAGCTGGTGGTCATCACCGGTGTCTCGGGGTCAGGGAAGAGTTCTCTCGCGTTCGATACCATCTATGCAGAAGGGCAGCGCCGCTATGTCGAGTCTCTGTCTGCTTATGCCAGGCAGTTCCTGGGGCAGATGGAGAAGCCGGACGTCGATTACATAGAGGGTCTCAGCCCGGCAATATCCATAGATCAGAAGGGGCCGCCCCACAATCCGAGATCCATAGTCGGCACGCTTACCGAGACATACGACTATCTGCGGCTTCTCTTTGCCCGCATCGGACGTCCTCACTGCGCCCAATGCGGGAGGGCGATTTCGCGTCAGACGGTACAGCAAATCGTCGATGCCGTACAGGACGTACCGGAGGGTAGCAGGATTATGATCCTGGCGCCCCTGGTCCGTGATCGGAAGGGCGAACACCAGGCGACATTCAGGGATCTGCAGAAGGCAGGGTTCGTCAGGGCTCGAGTAGATGGAGAGATCCACGACCTGTCTGAGGAACTGGAGCTTGATAAGAACAGAAAGCATACTGTGGAGGTGGTAGTCGATAGGCTGCAGGTGGAGAAGGGAGCAAGCGCCGCACGGCTGGCCGATTCGGTCGAGACGGCTCTCAAGCTGGGGGCCGGTGTGGTCCTGGTGAAGGTCGTTGACGGTGAGGAGTCGCTGTTCTCCGAGCATTTTGCCTGTGTGTATTGCGGGATAAGTCTGGGTGAGATCGCTCCCCGGACTTTCAGCTTCAACAGCCCGTACGGAGCCTGTCCTGCCTGCACCGGTCTTGGTTCGAATCTGGAGATCGACCCCAATCTGGTCATCCCCGACAGGGGGCTGAGCCTGGCCGAGGGAGCCATCCAGCCATGGACGACAAACGGGCGGCTTAAGCCCTGGTACGATAACATGCTGCGATCTCTAAGTCGGCGGCATGGGTTTTCGCTGTCCACCCCAGTGGATGAACTGGCAGAGGAGGTCCTGCACATGGTCCTCTATGGTGACGGCGGTGAGCCGTTTCCGGTGAGATATGAAGACCGTCAGGGCCGGGTGCGCCGGTACTATGCTCATTTCGAAGGTGCTATTCCCCGCCTTGAGCGCCGCCATCGGGAGACCGAATCCGACGGCATCAGAGCCGATATCGAGCGCTATATGACATCTAATCCCTGTCTCGCCTGCCGGGGGAAGAGACTTAAGCCGGAGTCTCTGGCCGTCACGATTGCCGGTAAAAACATCATGGACGTTAGCGGCCTGCCCATCACCAGATCTCTGAGATGGGTGGAGGACCTGGGCGATCGGCTCACCTCACGCGAACTCACGATAGGCAGGCAGGTAATCAGGGAGATCCAGGCCCGGTTGGGCTTCCTCAGGAACATAGGTCTGGGCTATCTGACCCTCGACCGGCCTTCGGCGACCTTGAGTGGCGGTGAGGCGCAGAGAATCCGTCTGGCCACGCAGATAGGAAGCGGGTTAACCGGTGTCCTCTACATCTGCGACGAACCAACGGTGGGACTGCACCCGGCAGATGGTGCCCGACTCATAACCACGTTGCAGCACCTCAGAGACCTCGACAACACGGTGATAATCGTGGAGCATGATGAAGCTGTTATGAGGGCAGCGGATTACATCATCGATATGGGCCCGGGGGCCGGCGAGCATGGAGGAAGAGTCGTGGTCGCGGGCGCGCTGCAGGATATCCTGGACTGTCCCGAGTCGATAACCGGGCAGTATCTCAGTGGAGCAAGGCAGATCGCTCTGCCACACGAACGCCGTCAAGGCTCGGGACAAGAACTGCTGATCAGGGGGGCAAGAGCGAACAACCTGAAGGGCATCGACGTACATATACCTCTGGGTAAGCTCGTATGCGTCACCGGTGTGTCGGGGAGCGGAAAGAGCTCCCTGATTAACGATGTGCTGTATAAGAGACTGGCCCGTCTTCTGTATCGTGCCAAAGAGAGGCCGGGAGAGTGCGACAGCATCACAGGCGTAGAGTACATCGACAAGGTCGTGAACATCGACCAATCGCCGATCGGTCGCACCCCGCGGAGTAATCCTGCCACGTATACAGGGACATTTACCCCTGTTCGTGAGCTCTTTGCCGCTGTTCCCGAAGCGAGAATGCGCGGTTACCTCCAGGGACGCTTCTCTTTCAATGTAAAGGGGGGCAGGTGCGAGGCCTGCCAGGGAGCAGGTTACGTTCAGATAGAGATGCAGTTCCTGGCCAATGTCACCGTAGCCTGTGAGGTGTGCAAAGGCAAGAGGTACAATCGCGAGGCGCTGGAAATCCGCTTCAAGGGGAGGAACATCGCCGAGATCCTGGATATGACGGTCGACGAGGCCCTTGCCGTCTTCGAGCACATACCCAGAGTGAACGGCAAACTGGAGACCCTGCGGGACGTGGGTCTGGGGTATATTCGACTGGGACAACCGGCGCCCACCCTGTCCGGTGGCGAAGCCCAGCGAGTCAAACTAGCCTCTGAGTTGTCCCGTCGCTCCACGGGCAAGACCCTGTACATACTGGACGAGCCGACTACCGGGCTTTCATTCTCGGACATTGATTGCCTTCTCAGAGTATTGCAGCGCCTGGTGGAACAGGGCAACACGGTAGTGGTCATCGAACACCAACTGGATGTGGTCAAGAATGCCGATTGGGTTATCGACCTCGGTCCGGGAGCGGGCGACGACGGTGGCCGTCTAATGGGTGCCGGGACTCCTGACAAGCTAGCGCAGAACGATGGCTCTTCCACAGGACAGTATCTGCGTGCTATATTATTGAGGCAGCATGATGAGGTCGTGACATGAGTACCGAGTTCGACAGAGAGACCGTCCTGGAATCCATATACGAGAATGTCCGGGATAGGAACATGGTGAAGCATATGCTTGCCACCGAGGTGATCATGCGCGCCCTCGCCAGGAGTCTCTGTGATGATGAGGAGGAGTGGGGACTTGCCGGGCTGGTTCACGATATCGACGTGGAACTGGTGAAGCACGACATGAGCACTCACAGCCGGCTGGGAGCTGACATCGCACGGGAACTGGGAGCCAGCGAGGCCATCACCCACGCCGTTCTGTGTCACAACGAAGCTCACGATGTTCCCCGGGAGACGCAGCTGGACAGGGCTCTCTTCTGCGCTGACCCTTTGAGCGGCCTTATCACCGCCGCTGCGCTGATCCGCCCCGACAAGCTGACCGGCCTGACGACCAGGTCGGTGATGAAGCGGTTTCGCGAGAAGAGCTTCGCCGCCGGGGTTAACAGAGAGCAGGTGGCGGAATGCCGCGATATCGGGCTGGAGCTTGAGGAGTTCATCACCCTGGGTATCGAGGCTATGCAGGGGATCGCTTCAGACCTGGATCTCTAGCATTTCATCCAGGTCCTTTGCTGCGTCGGAGAAGTTCTCCAGAGGCCTGTAATCGAGGAAGTTCTCCCTGTAGTATGAGAGCAACTGGCCGGTGGCAAAGACATGATGAGCCTGTCTTGCCGCTGGAATGTCCGACTCGCCGTTTCCCATGTACACCACCCTGTACCCTTGCTTCAGGAACAACCGTATGTATGCCTCTTTGAAGCCGTCATCCAGTGGCTGGCCGTCGGGTGCTGTGTATCGAACCTGTATGCCTTCAGGCCCAAATGAGGTTCGAGCCGCATGCACTTCGGCGTTCGCGAGGCCGAGGTCTCTCATGGTGGCATTGATGTAGAAGTCCAGGCCATTGCTCACGATGGCGAACCTGAAACCTCTGGCCAGGCAGTAGTCCACGAATCCTCGGAAACCGTATCGTACCTTCACCTTACCTTTCAAAGTATCGAGCAGTGCGGGCTTGTCGGCCTTGACTGTGGCGAACGCGCGGGTGTTGAAATCCAGCACCGACATCCTTCGCTCTCTGTACTCCTGAAGCAATCGCCGCCAGTCGTCACATGAGTGGGCGTCGAGTAGATGGAAGCTGGCATCATCCTCGGTGATAGTGCCGTCGAAATCACATTGCACTACTGTTTCAATCATCTCACATTGATCTGCACGTGGCGATGGACATAGATCGTTAAAGGCAAGCGAACGGAGCATAGATTAGCATATTACCCGGGAGGGATAAAGCCTGAGTTCCTGACTGGCCAACCGGTGTTCAATGGGAGTGGCTTCGGTGGATCCCGGGTGGCCGCCCATCGTCCGCTGACATCGACGCGATGCGCGTCCCGGCTCGGGGGTGCTTCATTGTCGATCGGCGGAAGTATGTTTGCTGTCAGTTAGGACAGGCTGATCTAGTTCAGATAGATTAGTGACACGCAAGTCATGAAGGGACGGTATAGTGGCTGCACTATGCTCGTGTGCAGTAAGGTCCCGGGATGTAAACGCCTGGCAAACATCCCCAGGTTATCACAGGAAGCCAAACGAAGACTGAAGTGGTTCGATTACTACCAGTCCCATAATCGTAACGCCCGCCTAACGTGTCGTTACTTTGGCATCTCTCCTCAAACCTTCTACCGCTGGCAGAAGCGCTACAACCCCAGGCATATAGAGAGCTTGGAGGGTCGCTCCCGTCGCCCCCGGCATGTAAGGCAGCCTGCTTATTCACTGGAGCTGGTTCAAGCTGTGCTCCATTTGAGAGAGGGATATCCCAGAT
>Ga0255055_10000536_pt1 | contig 29449 bp, 30 predicted proteins | sample JV7_2_27_MG_FD_188633 | JGI IMG/M metagenome (GOLD analysis project Ga0255055, IMG submission 188633) | Seawater microbial communities from Jervis Inlet, British Columbia, Canada - JV7_2_27 | ecosystem: Environmental > Aquatic > Marine > Inlet | place: Canada: British Columbia | collected...
AGCCATGACCGATCAGAACGTGCCTCCATCGAATACGGTCTCGTGCAGATATGCTGGTGTGACTGCGAGCAAAGCACTGGCTTCAGCGTCAACCTCAGCCTGAGTTGCAATCTCGATGATGCCCTTCGTGTCTTCAGCTGCGTCAGGTACGGTTTGCATCCCTTCCACGATGTCCCAATCAGCAAAGCTGGCAGCATCGGTTGATGCGGTATTTGCGATCAGCGTGTCACCAGCAACGACCGGGAGAGCGAAGAACGTACCGGCTACCGTGACGATATACATGTCACCAACAGCCAGCGTCGGGGTTCCAGTGTCCAGCTGTGGTGTGTCGGTCGCGGCGTTGTAACCACCCTTGTACGTCATCTCTGACGCGAGCGCCCCAAGAACCTCATCATCGACATACTGTTTAACCGACTCAGACGTTGCGAGTGTAGTGGCTGATGCAGTTCCCATCGTGTCGTCGTCAATGATCCACGTCCACGTTGCTGAGCCTGTATCGGTCGTCAGCACCGTGTCGGCATCGTTCGCATCCCAGCCAGCCGAGTTGTTGAATAAAGCAAGGTCGATGCCGCTAACGAGCGCCTTACTTGACGTTCCTGCATCGTCAAAAGCGATCCAGTCTGCCGCAGCAATTGACGTAACACCCAGCTCTGCAATATCAAGCGTCATCACACCAGATGCCGAGTCCAGCCCAGTACCAGCGAGTAAGGCGGCGAAGTCAGTGCCTGATTCTTTTGCAGCAGTACCAGATGCCCCACCATCCAAGAACAGCAGATAGTCAGTGCCCGGAGCGTATACAGCTTCAGAGGCTTCTGACAGGTCAACATCGACAACTGGCTCAGCAGCAGTGCCGCTTATGTCTGTCAGGGTGCCTTCGTTCACACCCGTTACCGTGCCCGCGTTGGTCGTGTATCCGGTTGCGTTGCTGAATATGACCTTGATTGCCTGACTGGTCGCATCAACGTCGATGTCGATGTCAGTGCCGCTAACCCATGTCAGGGTATCTGTAGCGATGCTTGCAACTGCCGAGCCTGTTTCAGCCCACGTGTATCCAGAATCAGTGTCGGTTACAGTGTGCGTCTCAAACGAGTTCGACGCTGACCCACCCGGTGGTGCTGCCCAGTTTCCGTCAGCTCGCAGATAGTTGTCAGTGCCGCCACCAGAAGCACCAGCCATTCCCGACTCAGTGCTATTGAACACTGGTATCTGAATATCCGGTGAGGCACCGTCACTGTTAATGTCGTAGAGTGTCCCAGTTCTCGTTCCCTCTGTCAGTGAGGTGGACACATTCTCTACGTGACCGAGATCATCGTTGAAAATGCTCAGCGGAGTAGCGCTGAAAAGCACCCGCTTACCTTGGCTGTCGGTGACATCTTCAAACACCAAGTAGTCTGCCGTCACTGGAGTCGCAGCAGCCAGACCAGCGGTTGGCTCAGCCGGTGACCCATTAAGGTTTCTGGTTAGCTTGAATACGCCCGGACCAGCCTCACCAATGAACAACTCATTGATGCCGTTGGGAGTGCCGGTTTCAGCATTCGCCAGTTCACCTTGAGCCAGTGCGCTTGGGGTATTAGTCGAGACGGATCGTTTAATCCTGAGTGTGTTTGCCATTTTCAGTTACCTCTATTGGTGGGCGGCATTAGAAATACCCCGCATCTGTAATTGAACTCAAATTTACTTTCTTTATGGTGCCATCAGAGTCGTCGTGAATGGCAACATCATCGTCAGCGTCAGCTACCACATCGCCCCTGTTCGTTATCGCTGTGACATCCAGCGTAAGGGCGGTGGTGCCAGTCACCTCTCCAGTGTGTGGATGATCATAATCGCTTTCCGTCAGCACTCGCTCGAAGCCAGCACCAGTAAGTGTGTTGTTGACCTCAAGACCACCGCTCGCAGGTGTCACAGTGCGTGCCACAGAGTCTGCGCCATGATTGACAGTAACAGAGGCTCCATCAATGACCGTATCAAACGCAGGATCACCAACGAAGAACTTCTCAACCAGACCTGATGTCAGCTGCCACGTGAACATCGCCATCGTGTGCCGATTCGATTCGTGGTTGGCAGCACCTGCCGCATGTCCGACTCTCGCTGTTAGCGACGAACCAGTCGCAACGCTCGCCTGTGTACCCATGAAACAGTTATGTGTTGTCGAGCCTGTGTCATGCCCATTATAGAAAGCCCAGAGATCATGGATTGCCGGACGTGTCAGCTCAGTATAGCCACCACCATCGTCATCGACCTCAAGGTACGCATCTCCCCAGCCGCTCGCTGCCGCCCAGTCAGACGCACTGAACATACCGAAGCAAGCCCAGTCAGTGGTTGCTGCTGTCGCGGTTACATGCGTCTTGGTGACAGCCACACCGGGATTGGCTTCCCAGTCGCTTTTGTTTGTTGTGTTGGCTTCGACAGCGTGGTCTTCAAAAACATCGAGATCAATCGCGCAGATGCTGGCAAACAGCAGGTCGTCGGTATCGAACCCTGTCTCACCCTGTACTTGAAGGGTCCATGTTGCATTTGCTGGAGCCGCCAGCGTTAGAAAGCCGGAATGCGTTCGCATCTCAGCGCTATCTTCAGATTCGCCTTGCATGACAAGCACAGGAGAGCTGCCATCATCGAGACGCACTGCGTACTGACGACCGCTGGCATCTATCTGGCGCTGCATACACCAGAACACCAGCCAGTTCTTAACGCCATCACCGAACGTAATTGCAGCTGTCGATGCCGTCCAGTTTGCGCCAGTCATGTCGGTAACGCCGGTCGTATCTTCGCTGTACTGGTAACTGCTGCCGAGTTCAGTCAGGTCCATTGCCAACAGCTGAGTGCTGTAACAGTTGACGTTCTGTGTCGCACCAGCATTGATTTCCCAGTGATAGTCCTTGCCACCACCAGCTGTCATCTTGCGCATAAACCCCAATCCATGACCAGCGCTGGGGTTGACCTCATCCTCTATTCTTGCGTCTGAGTATGTGACCGCACCAGTGCCATCATGCAGTCGGACTTCGCGATCATTCAGCGTTGAGCTGATCGTGCCGTTGATGCGAATGTCACCAAACAACAGGATGTCGTTGCCGCTGTTCTGGCTTCCAGATGCGAGAGTCGCACCAGTGACGTTCTCCCAGCCACCACCTGCGGTTGCCGTGTACGTCGATTCGGTTTGCACAACCTCATGCGTCAGCGCGACACCAGCGGTGCCGGTCTGTTCAAAATTCAAGAACTCGTAGCGATCAGCAGCTACATCTTCCCAGTTGATACCTTCAGCGTTCGCCAGTTCAATGCGCGTGCCATCAATGCGCGTCGGATAATTTGGGTCACCGACGAAAAACTTCTCTTCATTGGTGGAAGCAGTTTGCAAACCAAGCAACGCTGCACCGTGATAACGGAAGCCGTTGGTAGCATAGCCAGCAGTCATATTGATCGCATTGATCTTGATATCAACAGCGTCTCCAACCGAATACGACCGGGCAGAAGACACCATGGTGTTACCAATCCACGCATTCGCATTCGTGTTCTTGCGATTCGAGTTGATGTTGTCCCAACCAATCAACGTATCACCACCACCGTTGAGTTCTTCAAGAATCTCGAAAGAGGTCTGCGGGTTTCCGTTTGCCATTTCATTGGTAGCCCAACCAAGGGCAACAAAGTTAGTGCCGGTCCCTGCGATAGAGGTGACGGCCACCGTTGACACAACTTCGTCAACGCTCTGAACTGCGACATTCGATTCCGTAGCGCTGGTATCCTGAACACCATAGGCTTCACTGAAGTCGCTCAATGGAAGTGCGCAGATTGCTTGGTATGTAGTGATCTTTGAGCCAGACGCAGACCACGTGCTTGCGATAACCGTTACGGTGCCACCAGCGTAGCTGTCAAGGTAATAAGCACCAGCGCAGCTGTAGAGATCGGCGGCGCTGTCTTCAACAACATTACCGGAGAGCATGATGTCAGTTGTGCCATCGTTGATGCCAACAGACGGCTCGTTCGCGCCGTTGAATTGATCGAACTGAGCGCTGGCAAAAATCACCCAGTCACCAGCGCCGAGCACAACGGCAGCGTCTGTTTGTACCCAGCCAGTATCACTGACATCAACCTGTGTTGTTGACGAATCTCTCTCGTGGTTCGGCACGTCCGTGTCAAGGTTGAGAATAAACGATGTCTCAGCAGAGACAACGTGATTGGTGCCTGCCGAACCTCTCTTGTGCTGAGTCTTTACTGCTGTGCCAGCGGTATTCGCTGTGAAGAAGCCCATGTATCCATACGGATTGCCGTAGTTGACAGGGGCTGTGCCAGCGATGCCCTCATAAAGCATCTCCGAACCAGTCATCTCGGCACCGTTGATGATGACTCGATAACCATTGATGTTAGCGGCTGACGAATTGTCGTTGTGCATGATCGCACGAGTGAAGATCACGTAGGTGTCGCCATTGACCATATCTACCTGAGCTTGATCAAGGCCGTTCGCAGTATCGACATACGTCTGACCAGACTCCGTAGAATCGGTGTCACTGTAAAATACGTAGTAGCTCATCGGTGTGCCAGCAACACCCACCTCTTCAAAGACCAGCATCTCCTGAGATGCGCCTATCGTGTCTTTCCAGTTGACCGAGTGTGCGTTTGCCAGCTGCAAGTAATCGTTGTTCGGGTTCCAGATCAGCGCACCGGCAGTGTCGTGCCACTCAGAGCCTGTGGCATTGAATACCATGTCGTACTGAGACTGACTGGTAAGGTCGGTGTCGGTCAGGGCGAAGAAGGATGTGACCGCAGAGCCAGCAGAAGACTCCCAGACGTTCGATGTTGAGTTGAACTGTAAGACATCACCATCGTTCGGGTTCAGGCTGTTATCGACATCTGTGAGGTCTGGCAATGCAAACGAACCTGCGCTGCCCGGTGGCTGAGCAACAAACGCTGAGCCATTCCAGACCAGTATGTCATCATGAGACGGCGTACCTGTGACATCGGACAGGTCGAAGATCGACTCGGCAGTGATGTCAGTCAGGTAGTCCTGAAGGTCGGTAATTTGCGATTCGATGTGGGTATGGTCGATAGGTGCATAAAGACCGCTGAAATCGTCACCAGTATCGAACAAGTCAGACTGAGTTGTTTCCTCCAGCGCCTGAAAGCGCAGTTCGAGCGCAGACACGAGCTGACGAATCTCGTAGCCCCTGAATGTGTCGTCTGGAAATGATGGAAATACAACCTTTGTCATCCGCGCTTACCGTGTGGTCCGGCTCTCCCTCTCCAGTTACCCATGCGCCATTTGTCGCCAGTAGCGCCTGATTCAATCCTCAACGCCACCTGACGCGCTCTCATGCGCGTTGACAGCTTACGTGTTCCCGGTGACACAGTGTATGGTCCTTTGCTGATCAGGTTGGGGTCTTGTGGATATTTACGTCCTGTCAGATAGACATCGACTGATCCTTCCAGTGTGACGAAATCTGGGATCAGCTGATCAATGTGCATCAACTCTTCGCCTGCGTCTGGAACTTCCATCTGGAAGGACTCAATGAACGATGCCATTGCCGAACCGTTATCATCCGTGCCTGTCTCGTGCTTATAGAGGTAGTTGTCTGTACCTGCTGCATACGCTTTTTCCAGCAAGGGGCTTCTGTCTGCCCATGCGGTCCTTGCCATCTTTCCTGTAACCCACGTCCCTTCTTCATAGTTGAATGCCACGTATCGGTTCACCTCAATCGGTGAGATATCAAAGTCACTCGCTGTCAGCACACCTACTGGTCCGGCAGCGAAGTTGTAGAACTTGAATTCATCATCAACATCAGCACCAGCTACCACATGCAACCCAGCAGACCCACCAGTGTAAAGAGCCAGTTCTCCAACAGACAGATCGAATTGCCATACCTGCGTACCGTCCAGCCACACAGTGATCGTTGGCGTATCCACCTGCACTGTGATGATGTAATTGGTGTCCTGTGCTGCGGCAGAGCCAAGCACTGACGTGAATGTGTCGGTGCCCGGATCGTTATCCATGACGCTCTTCACGCCACTGGCATCCTTCTTCTGGATGCGGATCGTGTCAGTGAAGAAGTCTGCCTCAACATAGATGCCTTGAGCGTCGTCAGAGGTTGTGTCTGGCGTACCAGTGATTTCTGTGCGCAGGAATACGAGACCACCCCAGTCTGTGGCAGCGCCACCATCACCATTGAATGCAAACTCGACAGCGTACTCACCCTCAAGCGGCGTGATCAGCGGTTCATCATTCGTCAGTACGTAGTCGTACTCATAGCCATTGTCTGCTGTGTTTGTGACTTCAGTGAAGCCACCTGAGTTGAACGAGTACGTGTAACCAATTGTGCCGCCACCTGATGCCAGCGAGTAACCCACTGGCAAGCCGAGCGAGAAGTCCTGTTGTACCCATGCGTCTGGATCGAACGATGGATAGAACCACCACACTTCATTGAATTCGCGATTCAGGCCACCGTAAATCTTGTCACGCTGCACCACGTTCAAGTTGTCGTACACGAAGTTGCGCACGTCGCATGGTATTACCTTCACGATGCCGTCATAGATGTAGAAGTCCGACTCAGCCATGAACAGCACACGGTGATCAATCGGCACCGCACAATTCGGTCCCAGTATCGAGACATTCTCACCGACGATGTTCAGGCCGAACACAGCGAAGCCGCCAACAAACGGCAGCGTATGCACGCTGACATCGGTAAAGATGACGGTCTCAAGGCGCGAGCGAACACCTGCGACGATCTTCGAGCCTGAATAAAGTCTCAGGTCACCTGACGTATTTGTGCTGGTGGGAATCCAATCGTTCAGGTCTTCAGTTGAACACCAGCGAATCAGCATCGGATCAAAGGCATTGTTGTAGAAGTCATACGCACCCAATGCGAGCACATGTCGATCTCTTTGCGAGACGATCATGTATTCGTTGTTCGGTGGCGCATCACCGCCAAGAGCTGTGGCTCTCTGACCAGTTCCCAACGAGCGATCCCACCAATAGATAGCACCGCTGCGTGGACTGGCGAGCAGGTCTTCGCCCCACGTGTCGAGCGCCCATGTGCGGATGCCCAGTTGCAGGGTGGAGCCGGTTCGAGCATTACCATAGCCTTCTCTACCGTATGGGCCAGTGCCATATCCAGTTGCTGTGGTGACGCTCGATGCGCCAGCGGAAATATCATATTCGTAGGAAGGTGTGCCACCTTCGCCTGCGCTGCCGGTAGCGGCAGTCTCATCGTCCGTGATCTCGTAGTTGTCGATGTCAATGACGGTATCGACCGGATATTCACCATCGACCGTAATGCCGGATGTGGCACCCACACCGGCACCTGAGAAGCGCACATAGTCGCCCACCTGACAGCCATGGCTAATATGAAGAACCCTGACGCGAGTTTCCCCGGTGTAGGTCGTAAACGGCGATGTGAGCGTCCCAGAGTCCCTGAGCGGTGTGATGTCGTATAAGGTGCCGTCCTGCCACAGATACAGCTTGGTGTCCGTAGCGACCGCTGCCCAGCGTTTACTGTCAAGCGACGACCAGTCCTTCAAGCGACGGCAGACACCAAGGAAGGTCGGTTGCAGCTGAACCCAGCCACCGATCTTCTCAACCAATCCCTTCCTGAAGCGAACCTTGTCGGCCTTGTACCACATGCCCACAGCGCCGCGCTGCGTCTGCTCTGTGTAGAGACCAGCTTGGATCGGTAATTGAAATATCTGCTTCGTTGTCATCAGGGTTCGTACTCATTCCATGCCCGAAGGTAGCCGCTGGTAAGAATGCCCCCAGTATCGCCTGCCCTGCGAATCTCGAATGCCTGCGCAACATGAGCAAATGCAGAACTCGTCAAGTTCCACTGAAGCGAAACCGTATCAAGCGTCTCCCAGTCACCCTCAGCGTGCGATCCCGGTATAGTTGACCAAGTACCAGTTCTGATGCCAAGCACGTCTCTCACTTCGTAATCGGTAAGCGCTGGTGGATTATTCCTGTACCACGAATCTGTACGATTATTGGTGCCGAAATCAGTGGTGACGGTTGTCAGTGTTCCGAGCGAATCATTCTGGAAGTCGAAGGTAGCGCTCTTGGATGTGGGCGTTCCAACAGTGAAGTTGCCAATGTTAAGGAAGTTCGGAATGCTCGCGATACCGCCACTCTCACCAACGATGCGAAGCGCCGTCCTTAATTGTGCCTCAGTAAGTGATCCGCTCCATGTAACAACAGAACCATTTTGCGGATAAACGGCTGACCCGGCAGTACCGCCACAGCCACCACGCTGCGTTCCATAAAGCCCCAAGGATGGTGCAAGCCCAAGTTCACCACCGTGCCCCCACGTGCCACCGTTACCACCATCATTTGTCGCAGTTGTGCCACCTTCACCACCGACACCAGCAGCATCAATATTGCCGTCTCCACCTGCTTCGGCAACTGGAAAGCCAGTGGGAATGCCAGCAGCTCCACCATAGCCTATCCCATAACCCTGCCCACCACCGCCGCCACCACCGGGCGTGCCAGTAGCTCCTTCGTCATGATAGCCGCCGCCGCCACCACCACCGCCGCCGCCTAAGATATAGCCGTCATCTACGTCGATACTGATGTCGAAGGTATTAACGCTTATGGCATTAGTGCCACCGTCACCATTACCACCTTGTCCACCGCTGCCACCGTTGTCGTCTGCACCATCTCCAGCATCACCACCAGAGCCAACGAAGCGACCACCATTGATCGCAATGAACTCGAATGTACAGTCTCCGTGAAAATCCAGCGGTATCAGGATGTCGGCTGCGTCTGCACCATTGACTGTGAAAATAAGATCGAACGGATTGGCAGGCTGACCCATGTAGTCCCACAGGTTGCCGATCAACGTATCTTCGTCAATCAGTATCGTTTGGGCACCCGTACCCATCATGGCTGGTACACGAGACCAGATCATTAACCGATTCCCTTCAATATAGAGCCAATCCAGCGAGCGCCACCAACAAGGTTGGTGCAGTACTCAAAGCCAAGATAATCAATATCATTTGCTCCGAGTGACAGCACTGGCGCTGTCGCGTTCTCGAAAGCATAAGTGCTTGCAGCGAAACTGATTGTGTACGGACCACCTGATGCGCCCTGCTGAATAACAATTGTAAAAACCTGTCCGTTCTGTGGTAAGCCGCTGGGTGCAGCCAACTGATAATTGCCATCCCATAACGCATAGAAACTGTTTGATACATCAATGGTTGGGGTAACCGAGCCGGTGTCTTCAACGATAAGAGCGCGTTCGACAACCTGACCAGCTGCCCATGTTTGCTGCGCATCCAGCCGTGCAATCACTGACTCGTCATCACCACCAACTGCCAGTGCGTTCGTTGCCGTCGCAGCCAGCGTTGCGTTGCTTGCCAGATCAACTGCTGCGCCAACAATGTCAGTGCCATCGCAGTAACACCAGATAGCCGTATCAGCCGGAATCGTGACTCCAGTGCCTGCGGTTGTCTTGAAGGTGATCGTTTGTCCACCAGTAGTGGTGTTAGCCACCAGATAGACTTGCGATATGGCCGGACAGGTGACGTTTTTTGCAGAGCCGGGTGTGCCGACGATACCGATGATCATCATGCGGTAGTGCGGATCGTTGTCGGTGCCTGCGTCTTCTTCCAGCGCGACATCAGCAGAGGTTACGTCTGCTGTTGCGGTGCCTGAGATTGCATCTTCGAGTAATTCCAGTGCGCTGACATTGAGTACTGATCCCCACGTATCGGGGTTCTCATCGAGCGCCTGAAACGTCATCTTGATGAAGGGTGATGTCGTTGACATGACTTACCTCTGGGTTGTAGGCACCGCTGGCGCTTCCAGAGGTGTCAAGTTGTATCTCTGATTCAGTAGCTCATAGGTCTCCCGTTTAGCCATCGGCAATTCTGCCGTGTACTGTTCCATCCACATCGGAGCACGGTCATCGGACTTGAGGAAGCCCTCTGCTTCAGCCAGACATGCCTTGAAGAGCATGTCGTCCTGATGCAGGGACAACCATGTAGTCGCGTTACCTACCGATAGTCGCGTTGGACGAGTTACGCCACGAGCTGTGAGCGTATAAATTGCGTCAGGGATCGGAGACAGTAGCCAATCAGTCTCAGTCTGTTCAGAGTAGTATTTAGGTGGAGCCGTTTGACCCACTGTCTGGTGATCCCTGACGAAATCGGTTGACCGCAGTTCGAGCCACGTGCGCTCGCCTGCGCTGTCATAAAAAATAGATTGTGTTACCACCAGCTCAGCGTCAGTCACCGGCTTGGTCACGGTTTCAGCGCCTGACGCTGTATCCGCTGTGTCCTCTGACGTGAAGATCGACAAATCGAGATCACGCCACAAGCGCATCTCTCCGAGATTGATCACGTCATCAATCGAACCTGTGAACTCAGCGTCGTCGTCTTCAAGCCACGCTTGCAGCTTATCGCTCAGCTCTGTGTACGTCATGTTGCTCATCAGCCCACCCTGTGTATAAGACACCCGGCAGCGTTGAAGCTCAGGTCCGCTGTGCCAGTATCAATCTTCACTCTCATGTCAAGCAGGTCTCCAGCCGTCAATGAGCTGATCTCTTCAAACGAAACCACACCAACATCACTACTCGATGCTGACCTGACCACCTCAATCGCGCCCGGTGAAGCGTTGATGTGTGGACGGAACGTGATTATGGTCGGCGTGCCATCTGACGAGAACGATGCCCAGAAGCCAGTCCTGTAAATACCAGTCGCCCCGATGGTGAAGTCATATGTTGACGACAATGTGAGCGACGTACCATCCGTGTTGACATCAGATGACTGTGCGTGAATGGTGTCGAACACATCGAATAGCTCGAAGGTCGTGCCAACTGCGCTCATGACCGCTGGCGCTCCAGCCGCGCTCAATACCATACAGCCGTAACCCATCGCTGATGCCATTGCGTCACGCAGGTCTTCTGGCGAGATGTCAGCCGTAGTGTTATCTGCCAGCAGTGTTCTTACAGCTGTCTGATCACGTTCTGTTTGTGCCATTACTGGAACCCCTCATCAAAACCACTGGAAGTGCTGTAACCACCAATCTCTTCAATATAAAAGTTATTGCCCGCTGTAGCGGTGCCCTGAAAAGCAGAAGTCAGCGGGATCAAAAAGACAGGCGAGCTGCCACCGGCTCGACTGAAACCGTCAACGATTCGCGACACGAAGTAGCCACCACTGTCCAGCTCAATGAACACCCAGTAATTCCACGGAAAGACGATTGCCGTATCAACGTGAAAGCTGGTCTCATCTCCAGTCAACGTCGCCGCGATAACTCCCAGTGCTGCTGTCGTCGGAATGGTGGGTGTAATGCCGCCATCAAGGTTCTCAGGATCACCATAGCCAGCTTCAATGGAAATTTCCGGGGCAGGTCGAAAAAGTGCAATAGGATCAACGACTTCCACAGGTATCTCCTGCGGATGTTTCGGCTCCCACCAATCAGGATGAACCAACAGTCCTTGAATGTGACCGTCCTCAACGAGATCGCGGTAACGCATCTTCTGACCAGAGCGCTGACACTCGGCAACTGCGTGAGTACCTTTAGCGTAGCTCTTGCTCATCGGTAGCTGCTCGCTCTACCTCTCCTGCGCCGCGAACCAGAGGTTGGCACGATGCGAACATCACCACGTTCACGTGAAGCGTTGCTGCCGGTCTTGAAGGCATTCTCTGCTTTCACGTACAGCGATGCTTCCAGTTCGGGTGGCGCGTACTTCTCTGCAAGACGAAACGCCAACCCGTAAGCGAAAGCGTCGTACATGTACCAAGGGATGTCTGCGTTGTCGGCAGCAGTGTCGGAGTCTTCGAACTTCATCACCGCATCAAAGTGCAGCTCATCAGTCGAGTTCTCTGGTACGGTCCACAGCGTCAACGTGATGCCGTCGCGTCCTTTGTCCACGAACACACGATCAGGTCTGCCCTCAATGTCCTTTTCAGGGATGTTGAGCAGCTCTTTGCGTGACATGAATTCAACGGGTGTGTCTACACCGTTTCGCCGCAGCACCACAGACAGGATGTCGAGTATCGCTACCCCACCAACATCAAGATCGAAATCTACGCCAGCAACGTATTCCGATTGGCTCTCCACGAGCGTGAACGACTGCCGTTGAATACGGAAGTCGTGATAGTCCTTCGTTGCCCAATCAGCCAACATGAAGCGCATGGAGCGCCGCGCAGACAGGATGTGCCGCGAAGTAATCTTCGCCGGGTCTATCCGACAGCGCTCCAGTGCTTCATCAACCATCTCGGCTAGATCGGGATTAAAGATGAAATTCCCTGATGTCGCCATGAGGTTATCCTTGCTGAATCGTGTAGCTTACCGAGCCAGTGCCAGCCGTTTTGTTGATCCGAAATGCGAAAACAGGTTTGCCGGAAACCGCAACAGAAGCGTCCACGGCTCCGCTTGCAATCTCGTTATCCCAGTCTGCTGCTGTTGGAGCAACGTAGCGCCCCGGATCAGTTGGCATTGCGACGTTCACTGCTTGCTGTGCAGTTGCGTCGTACATGATGTTTTGCGATGTCGAGTCAACCGTGAAGGTGATCGTTCCGTTCGCAATCACATGTACCCTCCAATCATCAAGACAAGTCTCAACAACCACATAGCTCGCGCCCACACCAGCAGGCGTGGTTCCGGTAAAGGGGCGTTTACGTGAAAATGCCATCACTCACCCCCTTAGTCGTTCAGCTTGCCGTCATCGGCCATGACCCACATGATGTAGATGTCGATCTCACCAGCGGTGTTGTTGGTGCCAACACCATCGTCACCGTAGGTAACCTCAGCCGTTTCAGCGATCACTGTGCCAAGCAAAGCGCCCGCAAGCGCACCGAGAAACACGGTGTGCGTTGAAGCATCATAGGCAAGCCCATCAGCAAGACCGTTGTCGTTTGGTGTGCCGAGTTCAAGACCAATGTCCAGAATCGGCGTTGTGCCACCAGAAGCGGTAACGGTTTCAACCACCCATATTTCCAGCGGGATACATCCCTTTGGCAAAAACCTTCCGGTTCCTGTACCTGCATCAACGGTCGCATCAAGACCTTGTATCGTTAATATCGACGGCACTGATGCTGGTGTCTTCAGGTTCGTCCCTGCTGCACCACCTTGTCGCCAATATCCTTTAACTGTACTTCGAGTACCCATCTGTCTGTCTCCAGTCTCTTACGAGTCGTCAGGGTTAAAATTAAGAGTGAGGACTGGTGGCTTCAGGTCGTCGCCACGACGCGACTTGCCACCATACCTTCCAGTCCCACTCAGACCTCTTAGGCGCTGCCAGAGCTGCCGAAGCCACCACGGTAATCAGACCACCCGAACGAGTAGCGTTCACGCGCTTTGTAACGCATGTTGCCGGTCTCGAAGTCGCCTTCGAGTCCACGTTGGATGTTCTTACGAACCATGTGCTTCAGACCGTCATTGCAGTCCGTGATGATCGTCCACTGACTTGCATCAGTTAGCCGATGGTTCTTGTAGCAACCACCGGGGATCATGCCCATCTTCTTGATGGCATTGATGTCATTGTCAGCTGTACCGGGACGGTACGGAGACATCAACAGCCTTTCGGCAACAAACATCAAGTCGGGCGGGACAACCAGTTTAACGGCACGAACAGCAATCGGAATTGCTCGCTCGTCCACGAACTTACTGATCGCGATGCAGGCTTCCTCAAGGGAAGTCTCTGACAGATCAGCTTGTGTCGAGAACGTGTTCGCCTGCACACCACCACCGAAGAGCGGATGTAGTGTCGAGAACAGCTCAACGCCATCACCACCGGGGAAGTTCGAGTCGAAGCCGTTGTTGATCGGGGCCGCGCCCTTTACTTCTTTGGTGTGTTGCATCGAGCGAGCAAGTGCTTTCGAGTACTTGTTACCGATGGAGCCATAGAGATTGTCTTCCTCAGCTTCCTCTGTGAGCGAGAAGGCCAGTGCAATCGTCTCATGCACGTAGCGGCTGACGAACGCCTCACCACCTTGGTCATACGCCACTGGTGCGCCTTCCGGCTTCACAGGTGCGCCAGCCAAGCCAGCGAGCAGTACGTCTTCCTCATACGCTTTCTGAGAGTTTTCTACAGCGTAAATGGGTCTCCACTCCTGTTCGTAACGTCTGTATTCCAGACCGAACACGGTGTTCAGACCCTCTTGCAGCTCCTTTCTAAAGCGAGCGCGATTCATGATAGCCATTAGTCGTTCTCCTTTAGATAGACGCGAGCGGCGATGCGACCAGAGCGCTCTCAGATACAACCACTTCAACTCGTGGATTGTCTGAGGATGCGTCTGCCGGATAGATGCCGTCAGGTGCGAGTGCAAGGCCAATTACTTGGAACTGAGCAGTAGTTGCTCCCGGTGTTCCGACTTCAAAGCCAGAAACTCCGTTTGCAACATTGCCTGCCCCAGCAACAACGTCAGAGTACTGCGTGACATCGGCTGCGGCGTAAGCGCCTTCTAATTGGACGGAATAAACGATATTCAGATCGCTGTACACGAATGCTTCCGCAGGGACCGAACCAAGAGTGACAGTACCGCCCACCCATTGGTTAGACCATACAACATCACCGTTCGCAGCGGTGTACTGACATCCGGCGAAAACGCCGATAACGTCACCTCCACCAGCAGCTGCTACGTCAATGTTATTTCCATCACCTGCCGGGGTTGCGTGCCTGATTACGGCGTCACCCTGAAAGATGCTGGAAGCCTCTGCGGAGTCAATCGTGAAGCCACCCGTATATCGCACGGTGCCACCAGAGCGGTGGCGAATGGGAACAAACCCATTAGGTGCGTCGAGATTTGCCATTGAACATTACCTCATTCATCGTCAGCCACCCCTGCGGGTTGCACCCGGATACCGGGATGGGATACCGATGTTTTATGTTCCTTCACAATCGGATGTCCGGCTATCTGGGTCGATTCAAGATCATGTTCAACGCTCTGCATTTGCTCACGTGTCACTTTGGCAATTGCAGCCTTTCGTCTGGCAAGAATCTCGGAGTCGATCTCCATCAAGACAAGATCATCCACCACTATCATCCCGTTGTCCTTGTCCGCAAACGTGGCATAAATTCGCCACTCTTCATCGAGACTTTCAGGAGCGCGTGGTCTCCATCCTTCTCGCCAACTGCGATTCAAGTTCTTGGGATCATCCGCACCGTGGATTGACTTTCTGACCCATCGCTGAGTCATGCCGTCGCGAGCTGGTGGAGCGTCCAAACTTGATGGACGTAACCATCCTGCTGCTTCCATTTGGTGGGTGGCATCGTACTCCGAAGTCTCGTCCACACGAGATTCGTGCCCATGGTCAACGCCATGGTTGGTTACAGCGGGTTTCGGTGCAACCTTTTTTGCTACTTTCTTTTGCGCAGTCATTGTCTGGCTCCCTGTTCAGCTTCGCGTTTGTTTCTGGCGTATTCCTTCAACACTTCTGGATCATTCGGGTCCAGATTGAAGCGCCTCATATTCGCGAAGTCATCCTCCGTGAGTTCGACTTTACTGCCACTTGTCCGCTGGCGACGTGCTTCATTGCCACCGACTGGAGCGACGACTGACTTACCGCGTTTATCTGGCTTGTCGTTCTTGTCGTCCTTGTCGGTGTCATCACCGGCAGCGTCCAAGTCCTCATACAGCTTAGGCTCCTTCTCCTTGATTCTCTTGTCTAATTCTTCGAAATAGTCAGGATTATCAGGACGGTAGCCATCCGCAAAAACTTCCCTGTCCAAACGATTGGCAAGGCGCGTTTGACGTTCAAAGCCATTCGCGCCGTACCAATCTCCCCGGTCGTCCATCCACTTGTCGGCAAGCGACTCGTCGGACTTCTTACCTTCTGGGGTAACTTTATCATCAAATGGTTGTACATTGCCATCGGGTGATAAGTCTTCAAGGCGTGACTCAGCGAGAACCTTGTCAGCTTTCAGATCAGAGAGCCGCGTCGTGAGACGCACCTGATCTTCTGTGTTCCCGTCCTCAATGGCTCGTTTCAGGTCGGTCTGAACCTGTTCCTGCGCCGAGTCAGCCTGTTCGACGGTCCTCTCAAGTGATTTCTTGTCCCGCTCGTAGGAGTCCTTTGCTATCGTTTTAGCTTGGTCCTCCCAGTAGTCACCGCGCTGGCGCTCCTTGACCTTTGCGCGTTGCTCACGCTTGATGCGGGCCTGAACTTTCTTTGAGTACTCGTCATCCTCACTGGCCTTACTTGCGTCATCGTCCTTGCCGGTCTTCGTATCAGCTACTAACTCATCATCAGCGTCTGCGGATCGTAGTCCGTCGAGTTGGATGTCGTCGTCTTTCTTAGCATCATCAGCTGCCGCTTGCTCAGCGGGAGTCAAGGTGATGCCATCGTCTTTCGTGCCAGCGTCCAAATCTACTGTTACTGGTTTGTCTTCATTTACACCATGCAGGTCTTCGAAGACAATTTGATCTTCTGGTCTGCTCATAATATACCCCTGTTACAAATATGCCCGGAAACTTGCCGGGTCTGTCACGATTCCCATGATGCAATCGTCGTTCATCATGAGGTACTTGGTGCCTGCCTTGGTGACAACCTTCTGCCCACCATAGGTGCCGTACATGATCCAGTCGTCAACCTTCGGCTTCGGGTCCATGTTCGCCAGCTCGATGCCAGAGCGAGTGACAGCCTTGTAGCACTGATCACCCATGGCAACGATCTGACCGACATACGTCAGGTACTCTTCCGACTCACGTGCTTCAGCCGGTAGCGCAATGCCGCCTGCTGTTTCCGTGGGTGGCTCGAACGGTCTCACCAGCACGCGCCAACCGACTGGTTGGATTGGAAGCTCAACGTCTATGTCGTGCTCCGCTTTTTGGAATGCGACTTCAGTCATTTCCCTTCTCCACCTGTACCGGCTGGTGGCATTTCAGGCAGTTCGCCATCTGATTCACGAGCTGCGTCTTCTACCTGACGCAACATCTGATCAGCGATGTTCCCGGCTGCTTCCAGACCAGCGATCATGCCAGTGATCTTCTTGTACTCTTCGAAGTCTTTGCACGAGCCTTTACCCAGTTGCAATGAGCGTTGCCCTGATGCCTGCCCCAGTGCGTTCTGTAAATCACGCACGAATTGTCTTAGTGTTAGTACCATCTAACTTTCTCCTTGCTACACCTGCCAGTTTATCGAGCAGTGTTTGATATGTGACCCCGGCCTCTTGCGCGGCGTGGGCGAAGTTTCGGGGAGATACACCACGAACTCCCCGCTTGCGCAGGAATTCGCGTGCGGCACGCACGTCCTCTGGTCTGACGTTATCCACCCTATTTACTCTGTGCCTTTGGTTTCGGTTTAGCAGTCGCTGCCTTTTTCTCTCTTGCAATTTTCGCTGCATTGGCAGCGTCGTCTCGCTTCTCCTTGGCTTGAGCTGCTCTGTTCTCGCGCTCCTGTTTCGCTTTGGCAAGATAGTCTTCACGGTCTTCCTTGCTCAGCGCTGCCAAGTCCTGACGGTTGATGTCAGCCAGCGCCTTCTCGTCCATGCGCTCCATCTCTCTGGCGTGTGACTCATCCTTCCGTCTTTCGTCTGATTCAAACTGTTCATCCTCTGGGTCCATTCCGTCTTCCGGGTCCATGATCTGGATTACCGGCACCTGTGCTGCCATCTGTGCGAGCTGTGTCTCGATCTCAGGTGGCATGGGCTGCTCTGGAGTGAACTGCCCCGGTTCAGGCATCTGTCCACCGAGCTGTCGATTCATCTCCACCCAGTACTTGTATGCGAAGTGCTCAGCCATGTGTGCCTGCATCACCGGCCCGATCATTTCCATGGCCTCTGGTTGCAATCCATTGATGAAGTTCACATGCACGTCGATGTGTGCATCGTGGTCCTGATCAATGAATGCGTTCGCGCCCTGTCCCTGCAACATGCCCATGTTCTCGGTCACAGGATCAGCACGCACTGGTACTTGCTTCTGCAACAGCTCTTCGTAATCAGCCACCCGAATAGCTCGCAAGAAGCGCTCATGCACAGCCATCTGGTTGTACAGCTGCGGATGTGCGTCACTCAGCTCAACCAGCGCTTGCCCCTGCGCGATGCGCTGCGTCGATGAGAAAATGTTCGGATCACTGATCGGGATAACATCGACACGACCGTCATAGTCCTGACGCATCACAACCGACTCAGCAGCTTCCACTTTGTATGGGTACTGGTCCGGCAGGAATTCATAGTTGAGTTCAGCACGGAGCTTGAACTCTTCAGCTGCCGCCATATGCAGGCGACGATGGATTGCTGAGAAGGGCTTGGAGCCTTGCTCTATGAGGGCGATGGTAGTACCCACCGGACCAGTGTTCGATGCTTCACCCGTCAAGACCTCAGTGCTGGCAGAGAATGCCTTGCCTGCATCCAGCAGTGTCTCGAACAGCTTCGCCAGTGCTGGCGATGGGTCTTTGAATGGCGGCGTGTAGAAAGCGCGTGCCAGCTCATCTGCCGACATGTTCACTTCCTTGTACACACCCGGATCAATGTGTTCGTCTCCCGGCTTCATCTTCGCGTCGTTGGATACGTAGCCACCCTGCATGTTGGCAAACGCAGCAGAGTCCAACAGCGCCCTGATGGTGCCACTGGTTGCTTCAGCAACAGAGCCGATGATGTGCAACAGGCCGAAGCCGTAGAAGCCCAGACCCGGCAGGTATTTGTAGTGCGTGAACCAGATGCGCTTCTGCATCAGCGGGTCGTCTTCTTTCCAGTTCCTGCGAACCGACAACACCTCTCTGGTGGCCTTCTCCACGGTAACAATGTAAGGCAGTGGCGCAGCACGCTCGTAACGCTCTTGGTCAGATTCCAGCACCATGTCGCAATGACATTCGTATACGGTGTACACCGAATCGTCTGCGTGCATCTCAGCAGAACGTGAGTCAGCTTGATCCCTGTTCTCGTGCTCGCGATCATCCACCGAGTCGGTGCTGTACGGTGTGCTCATCGGCAGCTCAATCTCTTCCCAGAAACCTGACTCGAACAGCTTCTTCATCTCGCTGGTGTTCTTGAACATGCGGTGCGTGTAGCGCGGCGCACTGGCAAGGTCGGTAGCGATGTATGGCACGATGAAATCAGGTGACTGAATGTAGCGACTCACTACCATCTGGCTCACTGAGTCGTAGTACGTCTTCTTGAAGGCCGAACCAGCCAGCGGCAGGTAGAACAACATCGAGTCCACCTGCCAGAAGTAACTGCGATCCTGATCGAGAATCTGGTAGTTCATGTGGTTCTTGATGCGCTCAGCCTGATCTTCGACCTCACGTGTCATCTCACCGACGATCTTGGTCTTGACTGGTCCTTCAGAGGGGAACACCTCTTCGATAGCGCGTGCCTGAAACTGCACCACAGCCTCACCGATGAGTGGATACGTAACAGCAGAGGCACCATCGAAGGCAAGCTCTTCCAGCGGCACGTCATTCAAGCCCAGCAACTCCATGGCTTGTTCCATGCGTTGTTCCCAGTCCTTGCGTGACTCGATGTCTACATCAACCCACTCGCAAATCAGGTTCGCCATGTCAGCCAGTTCCTGCCTGCTGAGATCGTGCATGATGTTCGCTGCGTGCTCGTCGCTGTCATCCTGAGAGTAGCGATTCATGCCGGGGTTGAAGTCAACGGTCGCTCGGTTACCACGTCGAGACACCTGAGCATCACCAACCATGCCAGAGAACCCACCATCATCCAACGCTGGCATCTCCGGTGAGCGTCCGTAGTCTATGTCGTCTGATCGCCTTGCCATTGGATTACTCCGAATCTACCAGCGCCGCCCAAGCGTTCCAGCCAGCTGTCAACCGAGTGCTAACCTCAGCTTCGGTATCGTAATGCTCATTGATCTCAGTTCGCTCCCTATCAACGATCATCATCCCGGTCATCTGGTAACCGAATGTTGGGTCCAGCGCCTGTATTTCTATCTTAAATACGTTGTCATCGTGTGCCATTATCGTGTCCCTCTGATGCCGCCATACGTGCGAACAGGTTTGTTCACGTGACGCATCAAGTTATCGTTATCGTCATCATCATCAAGAAAATCAGCACTCCACTTCTTGCGAAGCCAGAGCATTGCCTGTGTACATGTGTCCGTTAAATCATCGTGATCATCAGCTGGATAGTTGCCACACTGACTGATTACTTCGCTCGCCCAGTTGCGCTTCACGTAGAACACGCAACCGCGCTCAAGGACAAGAGATGCAGCGTGTGCTCGCACGAACTTCGAGTCAGTGACTTTGATTCGTGCAACCGGCAAACCCGCACGCCGCAGCTCCTGCGCCAGAGAGTGACCAGATGCTTTCTTCTCGATCAGTACCTTGTCTGGCTTCCACAGCTCTGCGGCTTGAATGGCATTGTCGCGCAGCTCTGGGAACTCCAGACGCAAGTTCATGCGTTCCAGAAGGATCAGGCAGAGCCGCTTCTGGCCTTTGTATTTCGCCGTCCACGGCAACTTCGGGTTCAGTCGCTCTTCATGTTCGAACACGCCCCACGTGGTACGGGCACTGAAGTCGGACTCTTCATCCTCTTCGAACGCCGTGTCGTAACTCTGGATCACCATCTGGATGGATGGCAGTTCTGGCTCGGTCCACTCGCGCCAGTGATGCTCCTTCATGATGTTGCCACCCTTGGCGCTGGGGTTCTGCTGAATCTGTGACTCGAAGCCACGCTCAGTCAGTTCCATGGACAGCTTGCGCATCTCTGCCTGACCAAAGCGCTCAGGTGTCAGTAGATCGTTCTCCTTGCTGCGCGGGTCAACGAAGATCACCTGCTCTTGCTTCAGCGGCTCGATATGATCACCGAATGAGAAGGCATCAGGGCTTGCAGGAACAACGCGATTCGACGTTTTCTTTGCTTTGGTCACACAACGGTTTGAGGGTACGAAGTACCCCGGCAGGTTAAGGTGAACCCAAGTTCCACTTGCGAGCACGTGCCCCGGCAAGTCCTGATGGTGACCACGCTGAGCGATGATCACACGGCCTAATTTCTTCGGATCGTTACCACGTGTTGACATGACATCACGCCACCACTCGATAACACCTGTGCGTATGGTGTCGGAGTTAATCTCCTTCATGTTGTGAGCGTCGTCCACGACGATCCTGTCGCCGCCCTCACCCGTTGCCGTGCCACCTACTGACGTTGCCAGTCGGTAGCCATTGGCGTCGTTGTCAAATCGTCCCTTCTGGTTCAGGTCAGAGCTGAGCGAGAAGCAATCACCGAAGTGCTCCTGATACCACGGACTCTGGATTAGCCTGCGACACTTCACCGAATCACGAATGGTCAGTGCGCTCGCGTAGGTGGCGAACAACCACTGCGTCGATGGTCTCCATGTCCACTCCCAGCACGGCCACATGACAGCCACGATGGTGGACTTCGAGTGTCGTGGTGGGATGTTGATCACCAGATCGTCAATGTCACCCAGTGAGACATACATCAGGTGATCGCAAATGGCATCAATGTGCCAGCCGCACTTGAACTCCTTGCCCGGTTCCACCACGTGCCACGCCTGTCGCACAAACTCCTTGAGGTCGTTGCGCATCTGCATGGCCTGTATGTAGGTCCACTGAGCGCCTGCCTCATATACACCAAACTCTGTGGCAGGCATGTTCATTTCTGAAGCCCCAAGAACCCTGACACGGTGAGCAGCTTCTTCTGCACCCAGTGTCCAAATGTATCCACTGTGCTGTGATCAGCAGGGTCTTCTTCCCACACAGCGTCAGCGATGTTGTCGAGATCACCCTGACCAAGCGACTGTCCTTCGTTGACGATGAGACCAGCCGAGTTCGTTGGAATGACCTGCACCTGATTCTGATTCAGGAAGCCTGCTTCGATATCCCAGAAGTCGTTGTTGCTGCCCTCCAGCCTGACTGACCATTGAGCGTCCGGTGTGAATGTGTAGCTGTAGCCATTGAGCGTGGTGAGCGTGCGAGCGTAGGTCACGCCAGCCACCACCACCTCAGTGTTGTGGTTGTACGAGTCTGGCATCCAGATGTAAGCCTCACTCGCCAGCAACGCCATCATCGCAATCCGCAACGCATCGGTGTCAGCCGAGTACAGTGTCCCGGTCACAAGCGTCAGATCAGCCTGCGGGATCGAGAATATCTTGGTTGCTGGGTCGAGAGTGATAGCCATCAGTTGTCTTCAGGTGTAGTACTGCCTCCGTTAGCGAGCCATGACTGGCGCTCAATGTTCCACTGCGACTTGAACTGCTCCAGCTCATTGCGCATCGTGCCAACCATGCCGATGAACCTGTTGTTCTGCTCACACAGGTCATCCATCATGGACTTCAGCACCTTGTTCTCTTCAGCGATGCCCTGCACCGTGGCAATCTCACCCATGGTGAGCTTTGCCGTGCTGATGTCCCGCATCTGTCCACGCAACTCAGCCTCAGTCTTGCGGTCCTCTTCCGGTGGTCCACGGTCTATGCCGTCACCCTTCCCGATTGGAACGCCGTCTGCGTCTTCTGTTGTGCTGCCAAATGTACTCATGTCCTATTCATCCGATTGCAATGTAACTGTTGCGTCAGTGCCACCACTGGCATCTGCCACTGTGATTCCTGTCTGCCTGTAGAACGGTGAAGATGTACTCTTGCGTGCCCAGCCAATCAGCCCTTGTGATGCAGGCCACACCTTCGAAGACTGGATGATGCCGGTCGTCGCAGTCAGTCCACTGATCGGCGCATATGAAAATACTGGTGTACCAGTTGCTGGTGAGCTGATGCCACTGGTAACTGCATAGGTGAAAACGGTCGTGCTGGTCACAGTAATCTGTGCCTGCTTGTTGTAGTCATCAGGCTGTGCGCCACGCACCACAACATAGTCTCCTGTCGCCAGACCATGCACTGCTGATGCTGTCAGTGTCGCTGTGCCAGCCGATGACGAGAGCGTGGTCACTGCTGCCTGATACGGGAACCCTGAGCCACCACCGTTGTCTGCTGTCTCGACCAGCACACGTGCCTGATCAATGGGGTCGCCAGCACTGTCCTGCACCGTGAACTTGGTGGTCGCTGGATCGGCAACAATCGTTATTACAACACCTGCCGAGTAGAAGCCGAAATTGCCAGTGCAGCCCACCAGATTGACGGTGAGCGTGCCTGTCGTATCCCTGAAAGCGAACGTCTCATCTCCAGCCTCTGCCGTTGGGCTGGTGTTCTCACTAGCCGAGAAGTCTGTACCGAAGGCACATCCACGGAGCGTGATCGCGCTGGTCGGAATGTTGGCTCCAAAGTCTATCGCGTGATGCGCTGTGCCTGATGTCTTCGAAAACGTCAGGTCGTCCAGCTCACCGTCTGGATCGACGTTCAGGTCATAGGTCAGGCAAGCACCATTCGCAGCGCCGACATACTCACTGAATGAGCTGCCTGACAGGTCACAGCCGTTCGCGACAACCTCATCATTTGCGATGAATGCACAGTTTGTCCACAGGTCACCAGTGTCATCGGATGTCTCGATACCTACGTCGAACCCAATGAAGGAACACGAGAGCATATTGCACACGGTGATGTCAGCACCGTTGCCATCGAATGATGCTGATGCAGCAGAAGGGACAGTGAATGTTGTTGACGTAAAAGAGAACTCGCAGTTGGTTGCTGTCGAACTGCCGATCAATGCAAAGCGATAGTAGTTGTTGGTGGACAGCCCACGGTCTTCCCATGAGTAGGTGACGAACGCCTCTGTCCAGAACTGATCAGATGCACTACTCGAATCACCGAGAATGATGTTGCCTTGGATGCCGTAAACACCAACACCAAGCTCGCGGATAACACCCAGTGCCTGTTGGTTGGTGACTGCCCGGTCCAGCACTGCCATCTCTGCTGCACTGCCAGCCGCACCTGATGTCGTGCCACCAACGAAGGTGACGGCATCGCCGTTATCTGCAAAGCGAATGATGTCCCAGTAGCAGTTGGTGCCGCCACCCAGTGCTTTGGATAGCGTCTTGAATGCCACTCCCACTTCAGTGATTGCGGTCTCGTCAAGACTGGCCTCTGATCCTCCACCAGTGAGCGCTGTGAAGTTGGCTGGCTTGTTGGCAAGGTCGAGCAGGTAGCACTCCCACTTCACCGGACCATCGTCATGCCGGAACGCAGACTTGTCCGAGCCACCGACATGATAACCAACGTAGTTTGTGCCATCAGTGACCTGAATCATGATGCCACCATTGACCAGCGTGTCCATGTTGCCGTTTGCCTGAACCCAGACCGACAGCGAGCCACCACCAGAGTAGTCGTCAGAAGTGATCGACACATAAGCGTCATGAGTCGCAGTGCTGACACCCATGCCCAGCTGGTTGGTTGCTTCAATCGCCACTGGTGCATTAGCTGCAACAACAGTTGCGCTTCCAGTCCAGCCAGTGTTGGCATCACACTCGTTGAGGATGATTCGTGCGGTGTCGTCTGCGACTGTCGTGGTCATTTGCTCGCCCTGTCATACAGGACAATCGACATCGCCTGATGCGGCCAAAGCATCCCCATCAGGTCACAGTCAATTCGTACTGACAGATCATCCTGCCCATACGTTGGGAACGGTGTGTAATTCGCCTTGCCGAAGACATACAAAGCATCCTCTGGGTGCTCGAAGTCTTTCAGCTCAGTCTCGCCGTTCTCGTCTACGAACACAGTGGTCAGGTGCGGCTTTGACGCAAGCACCTCTTCCACCGTCTCGTACTCATCAAGGAACTTGCACTGAATGCCAGTGACCGGGAACATAGTAAGGCGCTCGACATTGAACGAGCGCATCGCCATGCCCCAGTGTTCGATCTCTGTGATCGGCGCTGCCCAACCAAGCTCCCAATTTCCAGCTACCTCAATGATAGTGACGCTCCACAATCGGCAACTTGTACACTGGTCGCAGGTCAGCCTTGTGCAGCTTCCAGCCAGCGTACGCTCCATCACCATGACCCTCTTGTGTCCAGTCAGTGATGCGTGGGTCGCTACACTGATCCACACAGATGACATCGAGTTCTATCATTTGATCCAGCGCATGGAGCTGACCCCACGCCATGAAGAACTCACCATACGGAAAGCTCTTCGGGTTATTCCTGCGACACCATGACCGAAACACATCCGCTGGCTCTCGCAGGGGCACGATGATCTCGCGCTCCATCGAACACCATTCCCACAATCTTCCCCAAGGGAGCGTGGTGTGCGCATTATCTCTAACATCCAGCCTCTTCTTGAGAAACCGTGTACCAGAGTGCGGCACCGATACAATGATGGGATCAGATGTCATCGATCCTGCTTATCGAGATAACGCCACCTGTCGTGGTCATCTCGCCCTCACCCTCAGCTGTCTTGATAGGCGTTGCCCCACCATCCCTGACCCGCATGAAGTGATCGCGGTTCGCATCGTAGACATAGCTGAACGTGTCCGATGTACCAGTGGCTACGTAGTCAAGGTAGCCAACAAACACGTTGTCAGTGTTAAGCGCGTTGTTGCCACTGAAGTCCGTTTGAGGAATGGTGAAGGTGTCAGCCGTGGTATCGAACGCTGTGTACCTGTGTAGCGAGTACAGGCCATCAGCTCGCTCGATGCGGATGCTGCCCTTTGTGCCACCAGCAGTAAGTGGAGTATCGGGCGGCAGCGGGTCATTCACCGTAACCGTGGTCACGTTGGTTGCCGACAGCGTGCCGTTCAGTGTCATCTGGCTGAAGTTGATGTCCAGATTCGTGGCGTGCTTCTCGGTGACCAGAACGTAGTCATCAGTGATGAAGCCAGAGGCTGTCATGGTGACGGTGTTCGGTGGCGTGATCGGGTTGTTCTGCAAGTCGAAGAACTTGTCAGACGATGACGTGTCTCCAGCTTCCATACCAAAACCGTATGCACCGATCAGTGCTGAACCAGTCGAAGCACCGACGAACGGAGTTGATACCGCACGCTCTGTCGCATCTGCGCTCAGCGTGTAGAAGTCCGTATGATCAGTGGCGTCGTACACGATGGTGTTATCCACCGGCACAACACCCTTGGTCACCTGTCCATAAAACACACCAGCAGCGCCCTGATCATCGAATGCCAGCACCTTCAGCTCACCGACAGAGAGTTGCAGGTCGCCGCCTGTTGGTGCTACCGCAGTTGCGGTCGTGCCCGATGACTGACCAGTGAAGGTCTCCGTACCAATCGTGCCTTCCTCAAGGTCGATGATCAACGACAGCCCCACTGTATCGACACCCAGCACCCTGCCCTTCCACACTGGTGGGTCTGTGTCTTCATGCACTGCCTCACCGACCGTGAACGGACCACCACCGACTGCACCGTGATCAAGGAACGTGCCATACACGTGCTTGTCGTTGGTTGCCGTGGTGGGAGCGCCTGTCTCCAGATCATAGGGCACCGAGATGTTCGGACCACGATGCAGCTCCCCGTTCTCACCTTGCAGTGTCTCGGTGGTTGTGTCAGCTGATGCGTGCTTCAGGTACTCGTAGAACGTGTTGATGTCCTGCACACCACGTGTCCACTCCGAGTAGTACTCTTCGGTTGAGCCATCACCAGAGATGTCGATCTCCCTGAGACCTTCGGTGTTGGTCACGTCTACGATTGCATCAATGGCAGGCCACAACGTAGTGTTGTTCAGGTCACCAGTGTCACTCAGGGCAAGGACGTTGTTGCCGGGGTTGGTGCCGTTGATCGGGAACTCACCGAAGGTGAAATTGTAGCGTCGGTTCTGTCCCAGCAGCCTGCGTCGGTTGATGTCCACACCGTCTTCTCTGATCTTGATCATGAAGCGGTGCGAGATACCCTGACCAGCGTCGAAGTTGATGCCCTTGCAGATGTTGTAAGCGTCCGCGCTCTCCCACGTATCACCAGTGCCACCGTACAGATCGTCCACCGTGATGGTCGTCGCAGTATTGGAAACAATCGTGCCGACACAACCATCAGTGGTGTTCTTGATCCAGTAGCCTATCCACTCATCCGTAGTCCAGCTCTGAGTTGAGTCAGTCAGGACCGTGGCGCTGCTGCCACCAGTGTGAGTGCCACCCTGCCAGCCATAGTTCCAGTAGTCATCAGTGACAATCGAGCCGTCCTTCACCACCTGAATGTGAACGTCCTGATTACCGAAGTTGACGATACCATCCCAGCGCTCTTCCAAAGGACCACTGCCCTGCGTGATTGAGCCATCGTAGAGATGCTCGATCTCAGTCGCTGTGACGTTGTACGTGACACCACTCGTGCCACTCCAATCCTTCAGCGTGATGATGTTGTCAGTTGATCGGTTGGTCGCCTCTTGGTCGATGATGTCATGCTCGTCATCGTCAGCGAACTCTGGATCATCAGCGAGCGCTCCGATCCATCTGTGGAATTGGATCACGGTTGCATAGGATGCAATCTGTGTCGCAGTGCCGGTCGTGCCACCACCAACACCTGTCGCCTCAAAGCGCACACCTACTGTGTCGGATGCAGCCCCGATTGCTACGAAGTCGGTGTCACCGACTACTCTGATCATGTAGTAATCACCGACGACGAAATTGGTGGTCGTAATAACAGAGCCGCCAGTATGGTCGTAACCGATGTACCTGATATTGCCGGTCGCTCTGTCGATTGACCAGTCGTCGTTTACCATTGGCATGATTTAAGTCCTCATAGTTCTCATTGGCCCCTGTATTGAATCGCTCTTCCGATCACGTCTTACCGTAGTTCGGGTCGTCCTTACGTTTGTTGTAGGTGGTGACCATGGATGCACCAGCTTCACCGATCTTGTCCCAACCAGAGCCGGTCATCTCTTCAGGTGACTTCGCTGGCTCAGCCTTGGCTTCTTTCTGCTTCGGCTGCTTGCCTTTCTTCTCCAGCGCTGCTTTGGCATCAACACCACCAGCACCTTCGTCGCTGGGCTTGATGTCCTTGCCTGCTCCCATGCCCGTCTTAGAGCGCCTGACTCGTCCACCACCATCAACTGCTTGAGGTGGCCTGCAACATTCTTTCGCTGATCTGCCCATTACTTCTTCCTCTTGATCTTGTGTGTCTTGGTGCCCGAACGAAGTCGAGCCACGTCATCTCTCTCTGGCTCAGGGTTGCCACCGACCTTGCGGGACATGCGCCGTCCTGTCTTTGTGAGACTGGTCGCTTCAAGCACCCGACCAACCTTGCTCCTGAGTGTCTTCTTGTGTGCCTTTGCCTTCGCCTTCTTCTTGCCTGCCGCTGCTGCCTTCTTGGTCTTGCGCAGCTGGTGAACCTTGCCGCCTGATCGGTATGTATCTGCCACGTCTGTCTCCTATGAGTAACTGAGCGATGCTCGGTTGTTCCAGATATTGTCGTAGTTGTCGTTGCCATCAGCCCAGAGGATGGTCACGTCACCGTCCACTGCGATGGTGATCTCTTCACATCGCCATGAGGCTGCTGCTGTTGAGGTGCCGGGAACCGCATTGCCCCGATAGATAGTCTCTGGGGATGCGCCGTCTGTGTCAGTTCGTACTGTCTGTGCCACTGCTGGACTCCCGATTAGATTCCATGACCCAGCCACCTTCTCGTAGATGTCACCGTTGTCACCGTCGATGTACACGTCACCATCAATGCCAAGTCCTGCGCTGGGTGCGCCATTGCCTGTGAGTACGCTCGTACCGTCAGCACCATCAGCGCCGGGTGAGCCTGACGAGCCGGTGTCACCCTTCTCGCCGTCTTCACCTTGCGGACCACGTGGTGGGACATCAGAGATGAGACCCAGCTCATAGCCCTCTTCGTAGGCTTGCCAGCTCTTGCCGACTACTGCTTGATCGTAGGGATTGTCGCGATCACGACCGAACAGGGCTGTGTTGAACCCTTGGTCGAATGCGATCTTTGATTGTCCCGAATATGCCATGCACGCGCCCCACACATTGAGGGCTGCACATAGCAGCCCCTGTTGCTTGAGTCGCCACCTGTGGCAGGGACATCAGTTGTTGTGAATACTATACCAGTCGGTGAGTCAGTTCCATATGATACGCCCCTGTCTCAGGTCTTCAATGTCTTCGGCAGTCAGGTCGAATGCCTGCTGCTCCCAGTGGTGATGCCGCACTTCATAGTGATCACCACAGTTGACAACCATGATGCTGTCACCGGGCTTGGGGCATAGCTTGTAGACGTTGACCGTGCCTTCGGTCTCGTCAATGCCTTCCTTGATCACAGGCTGCTTCTCCTCTCGTATGCACCCCTGCACAACCATCGTACCGTGTGGCCGTACCATTGCAAGCGTCTGTCTACGGCACTTCCCATCCACTTCCCATCAGTTCTTGTGTCACGATGAAGCGTCTAATGCTGCTGCGCTTAGCAACCTGACTGGCGTTCCATGCACGCAGCGCCCACGCATCCATACCTTTCCACTGACCTGTATGTCCAGCACAGTGTGGGTCACAGCACACGAAACGAAACTGCCATCTGCCAAGCGCTCTGCTCCACGGTGGATGCTGTCTGCGTGTCTCCACCTCTGGCTCACTGCCACACAGCTCACACGGCAGAATCATCGGGCAGTCTGTTTACCTGAAGCAGAGTCCACATTGTCTGTGAGCAGCGCCAGTTCAAATCTGATACGCCTTATCATTGACTCTGGATCGTCATAACCCTTTGTAATAATCCACTGAACAAGCGATATGAACTGTTTTT
>Ga0255055_10000538_pt1 | contig 29370 bp, 35 predicted proteins | sample JV7_2_27_MG_FD_188633 | JGI IMG/M metagenome (GOLD analysis project Ga0255055, IMG submission 188633) | Seawater microbial communities from Jervis Inlet, British Columbia, Canada - JV7_2_27 | ecosystem: Environmental > Aquatic > Marine > Inlet | place: Canada: British Columbia | collected...
AAACATTAAAACCTTTCGCTGTATTTTACTTTTTTTGTATGAGTGCTAGTCAGTATGAGCGTGAACTTAAAAATATATTGGAAGGTGAGACAAAAACTCTTGAAATGATAACAAAATCTTGTAATGTACTTGAAAAAGAAAATTATTCAAAAATAAAAGAAAAACCATTTGCTGTAATTCGTGCTGCCGGATCTCATGGAGTTGACCTTGTAGCAGCAAGGGGAGATATTTCTTTTCTAACTGAGGTTAAAACTAGTATCGGAGAAACCCTACATTTTAGTAGTGTAGGTGGTAAGTTACAAGAACAAGCGGAAACAATGAAAAAAATATGTGAAAAAACAAAGACATTACCAATTTATGCTTTTAGGACAAAGGGTAAACGAGGAGATTCATGGAGAATATTTACGTTTGATATTAAGGGACTTGAAGGTGTAGCAAGGGTAGTTAACAAGAGAATTCCAAAAATTAGAAAAAGTAAGAATGGAAACTTTGTTATGAGATGGAACGAAGGAATGCAACTTTCTGATTTTATTTCTTATCTCTGTAAATAAATTACTATGACAAAAATTTTAAAATAACCATAATGATTAGTATCAATTGGTGAGGATTGTGGATGATAATAAAAGAATTAAATTAATTTCTTCAATAGATTTACTTGTCGCTACTTTAATTATAATTGGTGGTTTTATAATTATAGTTATTTGGTCTAGATCAGCAGAAATTATTCATATGTTTGAAGAATTGAATAAACTGGGAATTGATATTCCACTGGAATTGATAAATTTCTCTACATTTTTTATATTGCTCCTTGGAATTTTTCTGTTAATTTATGGTTGTGAAAGATTAATAAATGATATTATAAAAATACACTCTTCAAATAACAAGTCAATTTCTAAAAACCTACAAAATCAAATGGTTGGATATCACAGATATCCACCTGGTTAAAATTTGATTTATAAATTTTAGGTTCTACTAAGTGTTAATTTAACATTACTTATTACTTAATACGAAATGTTTTAGAACTGTTTTACATTAACGCATGTTGATTGCTATGAAAAAGATGCTAGTTGCTTATGATGGATCAGATGCATCAGTGAAAGCATTAGATATGGTTTTAAAATGTGCTAAAAAAGAGGACGAGGTAACTCTTCTAACAGTTGTTCCTGCTGAATTAGCAGAATCTTCCTTTACAAAAATGTTACTTCCAACAATTGATTTAAGTAGTGTTGTAAAATCTGGTAGTTTTAAAGAAAAAGCTATGGAAACTCTTAAAAAAGTAGTAGGTGAAATTGAGGATTCTGTAAGTAAGGTTAATATTGTTGTAGAAGCAGGTGATCCTGCAGATGAAATCCTTATTACTGCAAAGAAATATGAGTCTGATATTATTATTATTGGTTACAAAGGCTATGGCAAAGAAGGAAGATTTTTACTGGGAAGTGTAACTGATAAAGTAGTAAGGCATGCTAGCAGATCTGTTTTAGTTGTAAGATAAGCGATTTTTTGTGATTTTAATGCATCCTGCAGATGAAATCCGGGAGAGTAAAAGTAATAAGCTTTCTAAAAAAAGGATAGTTCTGGGAGTAACAGGTAGCATTGCCTCTGTTGAAACAGTTAAACTTTCTCGAGAATTAATTAGACATGGCGCTGAAGTCATCCCGGTTATGTCTCCCTCTGCTACAAAGATTATTCATCCAGATGCTATTTGGTTTGCAACTGGTAATAAACCAATTGTAGAACTTACTGGAGCAACAGAGCATGTTTCTTTTTGTGGACGTGTAAAGGATCCTGCGGATTTACTCCTTATCTCTCCATGTACTGCTAATACTATTTCAAAAATTGCTCATGGTATTGACGATACATCTGTTACAACTTTTGCATCTACTGCTATTGGATCAAATATTTCTATTTTGATAGTGCCAGCAATGCATATTTCAATGTTTGATCACAAAATTGTTCAGAAAAATATTCAAATCTGTAAAAAGGTTGGAATTAATTTTGTCGAGCCTAAAATTAAAAAAAATAAAGCTAAAATGGCAAATATCAATGAAATTGTCGCATATGTAATTCGTGAGACAAGTAACCAGGATTTAGCTAATAAAAAAATTCTTATTATCGGAGGTCCAACATCTGAATCTATTGATGATGTTCGAGTAATTACTAATCGCAGTTCTGGAAAAACAGCTGTTTTTCTTGCAAAAAATGCGTTTTATCGCGGAGCAGATGTTGAGCTTTGGTATGGTGTTGGTAAGGAACCAACTCCTAGTTTTGTTAAAACTGTTGGTTTTGAATCAATAGATGATATCGTAGGATTAATTGAAAAAAAGGATGTAAAAAAATTTGATATAATACTTATCTGTGCAGCATTGTCAGATTATGCTCCAAAAAAGCAAATAGGTAAAATCCAATCTGGAAAAGAAAAACTTGTAATTGAAATGTCATCTACTCCAAAAATCATTCCAAAATTAAGACAAAAATCTCCAAAATCTAAGATTATTGGCTTTAAAGTAGAAGATAAAAAAGATAATCTTATTGATAGAGCCCAAGATCTTTTAATAAACAATAATATAGACTTTGTTGTTGCAAACACAATTTCTGGTTTTACAGGGAATGACAATGAGATTTGGATAATTGATAAAAAAGGAAAAAGCGTTCATAATAAAGGAAATAAGGAAGAACTTGCTAATTACATATTAGATTCCGTAAAATAGAAAGTGAACAAGATGAAAGCAACAGCCTTTGCACCAGGTCACATTTCAGGCTTTTTTGAACCAGTTTATGAACAAGATATGGCTCGTACTGGTTCACGTGGTGCTGGATTAAGTATTTCACTTGGGGCAATGTCTGAGGTTTTTGCTGAACACTCTACAAAACAGGATTTTGATGTTTATATCAATAATAAAAAATCAAATGCTCCAGTAACCAAACTTGCCCTAGGGTATTTAATTGGAGATAATCCAATTAAAGTTGTTGTTAAAACAAAATATGACCTCCCATTTGGTCAGGGTTTTGGTATGAGTGCAGCTTGTGCTCTTAGTGCTACTTATGCACTATCAAAAACTGTTAATTTATCTTTAAGTGATGCTATGAAAGCAGCTCATTTTGCAGAAGTCCAACTTAAAACAGGTCTTGGGGATGTGATGGCTAGTAGTTTTGGTGGTATTGAAATCCGTAAAAGCCCAGGGTTACCACCTTGGGGAATAATCGAGCATATCCCTGGAAAATGTGATTTAGTTTTATGTATCATTGGTAATAAACTTGATACGAAAAAGATTTTGGAAGATCCTCGTAAGACAACGAAAGTTGTGGATTACGGGAAATATTGTACAAAAAAAATACTTGAAAGTCCTTCTATTGAAAATCTTTTTTCATTATCACAAATTTTTACAAAAAAAACAGGTCTTGCGGAAAACCGCGTTTTAGATGCAATAGACGTAGCAAGTAAATTTGGAATTGCCAGTATGTGTATGCTTGGAAATTCTATTTTTGCCTTTGGAAAAACAGAGGAACTCTTTAAGACCCTTTCCTCTTTTGGTGAGGTAATTGTTTGCAATGTAGATGAAGGTGGGGCACGAGTTTTGGAAGGTTAGTTCATTACATTTTTTTTTTATCTAATTGGATGTAAACTTTGATATCCTCTGAACTCAATAAAAACGGATTGATCTACTCCTTTTATTGTAACCTTACCATATACTGCAGCCATTACCCAATCTGTAGACCAATCAAGTGGTATAAGTTTAGAGTAAGGTACTAAAATTTCACATGAGGAAACTCCTGATGATCCTGATAATGCTAATATTTCTCCAATATTTTCCTTTTCACCAATCAAACGATTCTTATCATCTACAACAGTATAAATTCTAATTCCAATATCTTTAATTAAAAGATCAACATTGTAACTATTATTTATTTCCAATCCGATATTAAAACTAATTCCCTGTAGAGTAAATTTTTCATCTAATTTAATTGACAGAAATGTAGGAGAATCTTTTGAGAGGAGGAGTTTTTCTAAATCAGGAACATTAATCCTTGTCTTAATATCCAATGATACATTTTCCTCATAACCAGCAATTTTTGCTCCTGTAACCCCATTGACATTAAGAACTATAAATTTAGCATTCAAAGCATCAAATAGTAAACTACCGCTACCTTGGATTTCAATATGTTCTTTAGCTGGAATTATCTGTCCAATAATTTCAATATTACCTACTTCTTCTCCAGTATCTGTAAAAATTTCCCCTTTAATATCCTCAAGATATATTTCAAATGTATTTGGATTGTATACAGATATATTTGCTGATAAGTTAATTCCCTCTGTTGTCATATCCTCAAAATCAATTGTAATACTTAAACTTGGTGAGGTAAGTTCATCAATTAAATTTTCTATTGAGGTAATAACACCAACATTCAGAGGAATTGTTTTTTCAATGAACAAAATATTTACACCAACATCTCCTGATATCTTAGTTGTGAGTTGCTTAGGGTTTCGTCCATCAAATGCAATTTGAATATCTTCAATAAAAGTCTTTTTAGAGTTTGAATTAATATTTCCTCCTTTAATTAAAACATTAGCTACTTCATAACCGTCAGGAGTTGTTGTTACAACTTTTAGATTCTTTGTAGCCATATCAAAACCGTTTGGATTATAAATTTTTACCACAGTTTGGAGGGTAGCTTCTTCTGAATTTAACTCAGTTACTTCAATTTCAACTAGAATTTCTGGAGCTTCCATTAGTTGAATATTTAGAAAGATTAATCCACCAAAGATAATGTAAATTATTGTAACTGCTATAAAGATAGCAATTATCTTTTTTCTCATATAGACTCCTAATTATAGTTGTTTCTATTAACAATTTTCTTTTTTATATATAAATAAAACCTTATATTATAAATAAATTCCTTAAAAAACTCTAAATTTGGTAATAATAACTATTTTTTGTTTTTTACTCTGACATTATCATAATCTGGTTCAGTCTTTTCAGTATAAAAATTTAGACCAAAATCTTTGACTATACTTAAAATTCTTTTAATTTGGTCTTTTGATAACGATTTCTTCCATTTTAATAGCTGACTATCTGTACTTAAAACTGTTTTGGGATCTTTTTCAATCGTAAGCATACTAGGCTTCTTTAGTTGATTAATTGCTAAATCCGTAGAATCTTCTTCACCAATCTCACCAAATAACTTTCTTAGCTCGGTTTCTCCATCTGTTACTAGTTTTTCATAAACTATCATGTTCCACTTTTGAGAATCTAAATAGTATAAAGGTACATAATTATCTAGGCACCAAGCTGCTGCAAGAAGTTCTTCTGTTGTTTTGATTCTATTCAATTTTTTAATAAGGCTTGAATCTATAATGTCAATATTTGAAGCCTCTGAAATTATTACATCTTTTGACGGAAATCTATTGGTATAAGGATAATCATTTTGATAACCACCAAAACCAGTTTTTATTTGTGAAGCAATAACAGCACAGGGATGACGTATGATATAGGTTATATTTCGTAATTGAAATCTCTTATCAATCCATGGGAGTAATCTGGTTAACCTGATTGATTTTACAATTAATTTTTTACTGAATAGTCGATTTATCGTCATCTCAATATTATTTCCATATGGCGGATATCTACTGACTATTTGACCAGTAAAAATTTTTCTTAGATACTCCTCATATTCTGGTTTGTCTTCTTCAGGAGGTAGATAAGGTCTTTGATTAAATCCTACCTTTATTGAGCGTGGAAACCATAATTTCTGCAAAGGTTCGAATAAATATGTATAGCCATGGATGTTTTCAAAAATTTCCATAAGCCAAGTTGTTCCAGATCTTGGCGAACCAACAATTAAAATACTATCGTTGAGAGCAATTTTTTTTCCTTTGGAAATCACATAGTCGAAATAATAGAAAGGGCTAATCTTCAATTTACCTTTTTTTTTCTCTTCCAATTATTTCCCTCATTTATACTGTTCTTCTGATAGATGGAAAGACGAAAAGCAAAAAGAACTATATTTTATTTGTCTTACCTGACGCTAAATCAATCAGATGTTTCTCTCCATCTTCTGGACCTTTTGCAAAAAGTATATCACCATCATTAATTCTAGTTTTTTTATTTGGTCCATATAGCCATTTACTTTCATGTCTCATTGCAATAACCATCATTCCTGTTTCACTAGCAAGTTTGAGATCTCCAAGAGTTTTTCCACAGAGTACGGATTGTTTAACAACATGAACTTTTGTAAAAACTTGGTCAGATTCCCGTATACTCATTTTTAGGATAGGATGAAGCTCAACATCTCTGAGTTCAACATCTGAAATTTCAAGGGCTGCATCAGCTATTTTTTCACCTGCTTCAGCTAGATGTAATACAGTTAATGCATCATCAATCCTAAGTTTTTTATTTTTTACTTGTTCAAGTGTTTTTTTCTGAAGATTTTGATATAGGTTATCAATGAGATTTTCAAGATCATAGACTTCTTTTGCAATGGTTTCATTATCATATAAAAGTGATGAATATGCTAGGTCAATCATAAGTTCTGACTTATCTTTTATTTCAAGCACAATGTCTTCGACTGTTTTTTCCTTCATTCAAGATCCTCCAGTTTACCATGCAAAAACTTACTTAAATCTTTGAATCCTTCATCTGTCCCACGAGCAATAAGCCAATCATTGGCTTGGATACTAGTATCAGATTGAGGATTATATATCCAGCATTCATCACGACGAATAGCAATTATTCTCATACCTGTTTCAGATTCAACTTTTAAATCTCCGATATTTTGTTTACAAGCCTTTGATTCCTTGGAAACTTTTATTCTAAATAGTTGTTCATCAGCTTGTTTTAAAATCTTTGGAAGAATTGGCCCAGTTTTTTCCCTGGACAGTAATTTAACAATATCTCCAGCGGCATTTGAAATACTCTCAGCTGCTTCAGCAACCTGTAGAATACCAGCAAGTTCTTCAGCATCTTCTTTAGTTCGAGCAGCCATCATTGCCATCATTCGGATATCGTAATTGAGCTTATCCATTCGAACATCTAAAAACTTTACCTCTTCAGCCATATCTTTGTTATCAAATAGAACTGCGGAATAAGCTAGATCAATTATTAATTCTGAAATATCCTTCATCTCTGTTAGTAGTTCTTTAACTGGAGTAGGTTCATATTCAAGCTCACTAAACTCCTCTTTTTTCCATTTAGGTGTTCTTTGTAATCTACCAAATATATGTCCTCTTTTTCTTTCGTTCATATTCCAACTCCAAACACATTTATTATCGAAAATAAAAACACAATTCCCATTACATCTCCAATCGTGGTTACGACAGGTGCGACCATATCATCAGGATCTAGACCTCTCTTAAATGATAAAAATGCAGTTAAGACACTTGCCAATGAGACAATGCAGATAAGTAAAAACCCCGCGGATAATAGTATAGTAATGAACTCAAACAAACCTATACCCACTCTCAAATTACTAAATAGGGCTATACAATAAATAACTATCGCAAGTATTGCATAAGTTACAACACCCATCAAGATAGATATTATCAGGTTGTCATGCATTTTTTTATCTTTCATACTAATACTGATGTATCCAACATGAAGACCTGATGCCAAACGAGCACCGAGAACACTGCCTATGTTACCACTAACGCTGTTGATTACAGGAATTGAAATTAAAAATATAGGAAACCAGAGAAGTCCATCTTGTTTATAAAGTAAAAGTTGACCTGCAAAGATTTCAATAAATATTGTCAAAGTAAGCAGAGGAATACCATGTTTTACAATTTTTTTCCAACTATAAATCATAGAATAACCTCCACTAAAACTGCGCTTCCAAATATGCAAAGCATGGTGATAATATCACCAAACGTTGCAAGAGCAGGACCTGTAATGTTATCAGGATCATAACCACGTTTGAAAACTAAATAAATTATACTTATCGTGAGTATGGTTAGAATTACTCCTGAAATAATGCCTGCAATTAATACGATTGAAATGATTTTAATAGGATTAGGATAAACATTCATAAGAATAGAAGTTACATAAGCAAGAACGCCAATAATAATTGAAACAAAAAAACTCAACATAAGAGAACCAATAACGTTCTGTTTGAGTTCTTCATTCCACAAGTTATCTGCATCAATAATACCAAGATGATACGCTGAACCTAATCGTGAACCAAAAGCTGTACTAATATTTCCACGTAAAGCAATAATTGCTGGAATTACAACAATAAGACCAGGTATTTCCAAAAATAGATCTGTCATTACACCAAGAGTGCTACCTGCAACTATTGCACCCAAACCGCAAAAAACGATTAGGGGGAGGCTCTGCTTCACCATTTCCTTTGCATACATTTATTGCCTCCATTCGATAATCACACTCCTGATCTATAAGTAACATGCTTTATATCTTTCCCACTTTTCGTCAATATGATCTTCAATAACCTTAATTTTTTTAACATCTTTTTTAGGTATAAAAAGGTGTCTAAATCTACCTTGATATTTAATCCAATCCTCTACAGGTTTACGTTTTATTTTTCCCTCGAGAATTAATTTACTTTTACCGTTAAAAGTCATCACTCCATTTTCATACTCATAAAGTGGCCATGCACCGGTTTCTACAGCCATTTGCCCCATTTCGACGGTTTTTTCCATTGCAAAACGCCATCCTGGTGGACAGGGTGCCATTATTTCTATATATTTTGGACCTTTGATTCCTTTTGCTTTTCTTAACTTGTTAAACATATCCTCGGGATATGCAATACATGTTTGAGCAGCATATGGTACATGATGCGCTTGTATTATTTCACCCATTTCTTTTCTGAATTCTGTTTTTCCACCAACAGTTGTTGTGGTCCATGCAGCATAAGGAGTGGCTCCACTTCTCTGAATACCAGTATTAGAATATATTTCATTATTGTAACATATATAGATAAAATTAGTACCACGCTCTAATGCACCCGAAAGTGCTTGGATACCAATATCATAAGTTCCACCATCACCTGCCCATGCAACAACGGTTGTATCACCCTTTCCAAGTTGTCTTAAAGCTGCTTCAATTCCACTTGCGCCAGCAGCTGCTGCTTCAAAGGCAATATTCATTGTAGGAATATTAAATGAAGTATGTGGGTGAAGACTTTCAATTACTGCTGTACAACATGCTGGTACTGTCATGATTGTGTTTTTTCCTAGTGCCTTGTAAACAATTCTTAACGCCATTGTAGCAGGACAACCTGGACATGCTGCGCTTCCAGGAATATAACACTCTTCTGTTGGAATATCTTTAATTGCCAAGTTTTACACCCCCTCCAGGCCAAACCATTCAAGGTGCTTGGCTTTACCATAAACTACTTTTTTACACATTTTTTCAATATCGTTATAAGGTACATCTTTTCCTCCAAGTCCTGCAATAAAACCATAAACTTTCGCATCAGATTTATTGAATAAGGACGCCTTGACTTCACTAAATACCGCCCCTTCGATACCAAGAGAGATATTTCTATCAATGACAATAAGATCAGCTTTTTTACTAAGTTTAAGAATTTCTTCTTGTGGAAAAGGTCTGAAGGTTCTTAATCGAGCAAGACCAACTTTAATTCCTTCTTTTTGTAAATTATCAATTGCAACCTTGCTCTCTGCACCAATTGCACCCATCGAAATAAGAATATAATCTACATTATTACATTTGTATAGCTCTAATAAATCACCATGATATCTTCCAAAACTTTTCTTCCAGTCATTTGCAATATCAACAATAAGTTTCTTTGCGTATTCATGTGAATTTTGCATGTCTTTTCTTACTTTTTCATACTCTGGAGGCATTATTATATTTCCAAATGTAATTGGATTGTCAGGATCGAGAATCCATTTAGGTTTTCGTTTTGGTAAAAAAGTATCCACATCTTTTTGATCTGGAACACAAACAGGCATACTAGTATGAGATAGAATAAAAGCGTTATAACTAATCATTACAGGTAAGGAAATCTTACCATTTTCAGCTAATTTGAAGGCTTGAATTACTGTATCAAATATTTCCTGATTACTACTACAATAAAACTGAATCCATCCTGTGTCACGTTGAGATATTGAATCGTTTTCATCAGACCAAATATTCCATCCAGGACCAATGACACGATTAATATTACACATGACAACTGGTAATCTTGCAAGAGCTGCCCAATGAAGCATTTCATGCATTAACAGAAGACCATGTGAAGATGTTCCCGTAAAAGTTCTGGCACCCGCAGCACTAGCACCAATACAAGCGGCCATTGCAGAGTGCTCACTTTCTACACAGATATATTCTCCTTTAAATTCACCAGTACCATGATAATTAGCAATCCCCTCAACAAGAGTTGTTTGAGGAGTAATTGGATAGGCAGCAACGACCTCTGGCTTACACATGACAGCTGCTTTTGCTGCTATGTAGTTTCCAGTATTAATCATTACTTCGCTCATTCTCTCTTTGCCTCCCTTTCCATAATAATTGCTTTTACTTTACAGACGTTTGCGCAAATTCCGCAGCCCTTACAATATTCAAAGTCAATATCCACAGTGTCATCCTTATTACGAATAACTGTCGCTTCTGGGCAAAAAATCCAGCAACGTAAACATTTTACACACTTCTCTTTATCTAAAACTGGTTTGAAAACTCGCCAATTTCCAGTCCGTCCCATTGCACCTTTTTTAGGATAAGATATTGTGGTAACAACATCGTACTTTTTCAAGATTTCACCTCCATTTGATCAAAGGCGTCTTGAGTTGCTTTGATATTTTTATTGGCAAGTTCTCCCTTCCATTTTTCCCTTACAGTTTCCTGAATTGCTTTGAGAGTTACTCTATCTAATATCCTTGGAACAGAGCCAAGAATAGGAGTGTTTACTACTGGAATTCCACCAACTAGGATTTCATTTTTTAATGCTATACCAGTTGCGTCAACAGTAGAAACATTAAATTGTTTTGAAAAATCAAACTCACTTGGTTTTTTTCTTGTATTTATTAAGATTTTACCATCTTTTTTTAATCCTTTTAGAACGTCGACAATATCCATAATACTTTCATCAAGAACTATAACAATATCTGGAGTGTAAATTTCGCTTCTAAGATGTATTTCATCTTCAGATATGCGAGCAAAAGCTCTAACAGGGGCTCCACGTCTTTCTGCTCCAAAAAATGGAAATGCTTGAACACCCTTATTTCCATCCTTTAAAGCTGCCGCTACAAGTAGATTTGCAGCTGTGACAGCTCCTTGTCCACCACGTCCATGGAAAACTATTTCAACTAGGTCTTTTGAGGTCACAACAATACACTCCCAAATCTCGGAATGAAAATGATGCATATAACTGTTTTGAATGTTAAAAAAAATCTTATTGAATTGCTTTTAATTTACTGTTAATAGTTGCGTTTTTATCTCTTCTATCATCGATTTTCAATTCTGTAATTATTCTTTGCGCACCTGAATTTACCATTGTCATATGTGCCTCTTTTACTAGTTTTAATAATGTATCAAGATCTTCTGTTTCTATTACAGTTGCCATTGCATTTGTTTCAGATTTTACATCGGATTTATTTATAAAATCAACTACTTTTTTTACATATTTACTAACACTTGGGCTGCTACCAATAGGTGCTATACTTAGTTGTGAAATTATCATTATTATTCCCCTCTTTCTGCATGTCTTTTGATTAATTAAATTTATGTATTCTCATTAAACAAAACATTATTAAAATGACTTTTTATTGTCTCCTTACTACATAAAGGATTATTACCATGGGAGAGGATTTACTTATGTCAATGGACATTCGAAAAAAATTATTAATCGAAAATAGTAGACTTGATGAGGTAAACGCATTTTTAATGGATTCCAACAACAAAATCGTAAATGATCTTTTGTCTGTTGTTGAAAAATATGGTGGACCTGATGAGATAAATAGAAAAGCCAAAGAATCCGGCATAGTAGAAAATTTAATATCAAAATTAAAAGAAAAAAATTCTTCATATGTTAAGGATCTTGAATGGTTAATAGAGCAGAGAGATAAAGGATCTTTTATTACTGTTGATGAGTATCGAAAGAAAATTTTAGGTGATAAAGCACAAGCAATGAATTTCAATGAGGATTATGCAATTACATTAGAAATTTCCGCCTGTCAATATTTTTCATGTTTTATGGATCAAGCACGTCAGGCAGTTGAGAACGGCGAACTAATGCCTGGGCGTTTCATTAGAGTTAGGTGTATGAAAGAGCAAGAGGAAGATGATGATATTCTTGCAATAGCTGCTGCAATGCAGATTTTAGGTACAAGTTGGTGTGAAACACTTGATACTAAAGGAACTGATGGATCCAATATTCACTTAGGAGGAGCTGAAACAATTACTGGATACTTTGGAGGAGTAGGACAACCAAATGAACATCCGATAAAATGGGTTGACGAGTTTCTTTATTATTATACAAACTACGGTGTAAAAGAGGTTCTAAATATTAATCCAGGTACTATCCTATTGGGATATTTATTACATAAATTAGGAATTGATATCGAATTTAAGATTTCTGTATTTATGGGAAATGATAATCCATACTCAGTCCTATGGACACTAATGGCAGCACGATTGTTTTCAAGAGATGATGGATCAACTTCACTTATTGGCTTTAATTTTTCAAACTCAGTAAACAATACAACAATTGAACTTAGTGACGATATTAGAAAAGCTTTAGGATTAGAGGATTTTGTTCGATTTGAGCATCACATTCTTGAAACCTGGAAAAGTATTGTTATTCAACCTTATGATCGGAGGGAAGAACTTTTGGAAATTGCCTCAAAAGTCAAAAATATTAGTGCTAAACATGAAGGTGGTGAAGTTGCTGTGGATTCAAAAAGAGATCACCCTACAGATATTTTGGATTATTTCCGACCACGAAAAGATATTGAAGATACAGGCGAAATGCCATGTATTACCCAGAATTACTTGGATAAACATGAGGCAATAAACAATACCGCCAAGGCTTTAACTGAAAAAGGATTGTCCTTTATTGCTGCACCAAAACTACACCATAGGACGTGAGAGCTATGCATTTTAAACTTGCATTTATTGGTTTCGGAACAGTTGGTCAAGGTCTTACTGAAATTCTGTTGGAAAAAAAAGAAATGCTAGCAAAAAAATATGATTTTAATTGGACTGTTGTAGCAATTTCTGATATTATGAAAGGTTCTGTTTATGATGAAAAAGGCCTTGATATGACAAAAATTCTTGATATTGTCAAATCCGGAAAAAAATTAGATGAGTATCCAACTGGAATCAAAGGTATAGACAGTATTTCTACAATAAAAGATACAAATTCAGATACAATTATTGAAGTTACATTTACAGATGTCAAGACAGGGGAACCTGCACTTACTCATATTAAAACAGCATTAAATGCAGGAAAAAATGTTGTTTCTACAAACAAAGGTCCTGTCGTAAAACAAGCTGTAGATTTACTTGATTTAGCAGATTCAAATAATGCACAATATGGTTTCGAAGGTGTTGTCCTTGCAGGAACCCCAGCATTGAATCTAGCAAACTATACTCTTGCTGGAAATAAAATCACTGGTTTTAAAGGAATTCTTAATGGAACTACGAATTATATTTTAACTCGCATGGAAGAAGGTATGTCTTATGAAGATGCCTTAAAAAAAGCTCAAGAACTCGGCTATGCTGAAGCTGATCCAACTGGAGATGTCGAAGGACTTGACGCACTTGGTAAAGTAGTAATTCTTACAAATGTTGTAATTGGAAAAAAAATTACATGGACCGATGTTGAAAGAAAAGGTATTACTGAAATTACAATAGAAGATATTAAAAAAGCAAAAACTGAAGGTAAACGTTGGAAGCTTATTGGAAGTGCTGAGGTTCAATCAAACGGCTCGGTGAAAGCAAAGGTTTGGCCAGAAAAATTACCTCTTGATGATCCCCTTGCTGGTGTTGGAGAAGCAACAAATGCATTAACTTTTTTTACTGATGAATTAGGTCCGGTTACAATTGTAGGACCTGGTGCAGGACGACGCGAAACTGGTTTTTCACTCCTTATTGATTTACTTAATATTAATCGAAAGTTGAGTGGTTAGATGAGTGGTGGATATACAGGTAAGATTCTTAATATTGATCTGAAAAAGCAAACGACAACAGTTGAAAAAACAAATCTAACTGATGCCAATAAATTCATTGGCGCAAAAGGTTTAGGTGCCAAAATTCTGTTTGATAGGCTTCCTGAAAAAACTGATCCATTGTCTCCAAAAAATATTTTAATGTTTACGACAGGTCCTTTGACTGGAACATCTGCACAAACCTCTGGTCGAGGAACTGTTGTTACAAAATCCCCTTTAACTGGACTCTTTTTAGATTCTCATTTTGGTGGTTTTTTTGCAATGGAGATGAAGAAGGCTGGGTGGGATATTATAATTGCAAATAACAAATCAGAAAAACCTGTTTATTTGGTAATCAAAAACGATTCAGTAGAATTTAATGATGCATCGAAAATATGGAGTAAGGAATGTCTTGAGACTCATGATGCATTACAAGAAGCTGAAGGTAAATCGAGAACTGCAGTGATTGGTCCCGCGGGTGAAAATCTAGTTAAGTTTTCTGCAATCACTTTTGATGGTCATAGACATGCAGGTAGAGGTGGAGCGGGAGCCGTGATGGGTTCTAAAAATCTGAAGGCAATAGTAATTTCTGGTACTAACAAAATTAAATTACACGATGAAGAAGGATTCAAAATTAAATCAAAAGAGGTTTTAAAACAAATTCAGGAGAATGATTTTGTTCCAAAACGTCGCAAATATGGTACTCCATACTGGGTCGATGTGATTAATTCAGAGGGTTTCATACCAACTAAAAATTATCAAGAAGGTTATTTTGAACATGGAGATAAAATCAATGCAGAAACTATGCAGACAAGAATTGTTGACAAGGGGGGTGCTTGCTTTAATTGCGTAATTGCATGTTGGAATAAATCTTCAATCAAATCAGGTCCGTTTAAGGGTGTTAGTTTAGTTGGTCCTGAATACGAAACAATTGCATTAATGGGTTCTAATCTTTGTATGCCATCAATTGAGGATATTGCATTTCTAAATAGTAGATGTAATGAACTGGGTATGGATACAATTACACTTGGGGGAGTTTTAGGTTTTGCAATTGAAGCATATGAGAAAGGAATAATTACAAAAGATGATCTCGGTGAAAATGATATTGGATGGGGGAAGCCAAAAGAACTTGGAAAATTAATTGAAGCAATTGCTTACCGAAAATGTAGGATATCAGACATTCTTGCTGAAGGAGTAAAAAGTGCATCTGAAAAACTTGGAAAAAATTCTGAAGAATTTGCGGTTCATGTAAGCGGTTTAGATATTCCGGGATATGATCCTCGAGGAACTTTTGGAATGGGACTTGCTTATGCAACATCTGATAGAGGTGCATGTCATCAGAGGGCTTGGACTGTGAAAGCTGAGCTTTATCTTCCAGATCTTGAAAGATTTTCATTTGAAAATAAAGCACAAATAGTAAAGGACGTTCAAGATGAGCGGGCTGCTTTTTTCTCACTTGTTTTATGTGACTTCGCACCAATTTCTGAGGAAAACTGTGTTGACATGTGGAATCTTGCAACAGGTTTTAATCACACTGTAGAAAGTTATCTAAAATGTGGTGAGAGAATTTGGAATCTTGTTAGATTATTTAATTTAAGAGAAGGTCATAATCCTACGAACGAAAAACTACCAACTCGATTATTTAAGGAACCTTTTACAAAGGGTCCTGCAAATGGCGTATTACTAAAGCAAGAGGATTTCCAAAAAAGCCTCCAGGAATATTATTTACTTCGAGGTTGGGATGAAAAAGGAATTCCAACTTCTGGAAAACTCAAGGAACTTGGTCTAAAAGGGTGATTATTACATGGCAGAATTGAGCAAAGGCGCAAATAGGATTTATGGTGAGGCTGCTTTCGAGGTTCTGGCAAAAGCTCAAGAATTAGAAAGGCAGGGTAAAAGTATCCTTCATTTTGAAATCGGCGAACCAGATATGGAAACACCCGATAATATTGTTCAAGCTGGAATTAAGGCAATTAAAAATAAAAAAACACATTATGCCCCATCAATTGGTATTTTAGAACTGAGAAAAGTAGTCCAAGATGAAATTGAAAAAACAAGAGGTTACCGACCAGATTTAGAGCAAGTTTTAATAACACCTGGTTTAAAACCTGGAATATTTTTTTCAATGCTTGCAATAGTAAATCCTGGGGATGAAGTCATTTATCAGGACCCAGGTTATCCAACTTATGGCTCTGTATCATCTTTTTTAGGAGCAAAAGGAGTATTAGTACCTCTTTTAGAGGAAAATGAGTTCCGAATGAATCCAGATGACATAAAAGTAAAAATTTCTGATAAAACAAAATTGATTATTGTAAATTCTCCTCAAAATCCAACAGGTTCTGTCATGACAAAATCAGAACTTGGAGAACTTGCCGAGCTTGCTGAAGATCACGACATTTTTGTAGTTTCAGATGAAATATATTCAAAAATGACATATGAAACAGATCATTTTACACCTACATCAAGAGATGAAGCAAAAGAGCGAACTGTTCTTTTAGATGGTTTTTCAAAATATTTTGCTATGACCGGTTGGCGTCTAGGTTTTATGGTCGCACCTATCAAAATGGCTGTAAGACTACAGGATTTTCTTGTAAGTGCTGTTTCTTGTACAGCAGCATTCACTCAATGGGCAGGTGTCGAAGCGCTAACTGGAGATCAAAGTTTCATATCTGAGATGATGATTAGATTTAAGGAAAAAAGAGATAGGATTGTTAAAGGTCTTAATACTATTCCTGGCTTTAAATGTCTTTTTCCTAAAGGAGCGTTTTATGTTTTTCCTAATATTAAGGAAACGGGTATGACTTCTAGAGAATGTGCTGAACACATATTACATAATGCTGGTGTAGCTTGTCTTCCTGGTACTGCTTTTGGTCCTTATGGAGAGGATTATCTTCGTTTTTCTTATGCAAATACACTAGAAAATATTGAATTAGCTGTTAAAAGAATAAAAGAGTCTTTTAAATATTAATTCTCAAACTTTCTAAAATTAAAGTTTCTAGTTGTCATTTGTATTAATGTTAACATTATTATAATTTTAAACTAGCCCTCTAACGTTAAAAAGAGGTGTTGGATAGTCAATAATTTTTGTAGGTAAAATTTCATCGTCAGAAGTTTCATTATATTTTTCTTTATTTGTTGAAAATATCAATGGATTGGATTTGCCACCTTTCTCAAATTTTTTCTTTTTCTCTATAGAGAGCAAGTTAAATATTCTCTGTTTAATTATAAAGACTTTTACAGCTTCTTCAATATCCAATGCTGCTTTATAATCATTTACAGCTCCCCCAATTTTCAATTTTCACCACAATATTAACGATTGTTAATTACCTTTAATATACTTTCGTTTATCGGTTTTTAAAAATAAATTCATAAATATTTTTTCAAAACTAAATGGAAAATTAGGTATTCAGATCAGAATTTCGTGTTAATCATTCAAATATTTTAAATAACTATTATTAATAGCCTTTTTTATGGACTGGGAAATCTTTTTTGTTATCCATAAGGACCTTCCAAGGGAAGGTTCTGGACGGGATAAATACACACAGAAAGCATTTGATATGATACCCACTATAAAACAACCTTTAATTCTTGATGTTGGTTGCGGACCAGGTTTACAAACAATCAAACTTGCTAAACTTACAGATGGTAAAATAATTGCAATAGATATCCATCAACCCTATTTAGACCAATTGAAACAATCAGCAAAAAAGGAAGAATTATCAGATAGAATTGAAATTCTTAATAAATCCATGTTTGACATGAATTTTCCAGAGGAACATTTTGATATCATTTGGGCCGAAGGATCGATTTTCATAATTGGATTCGAAAAAGGGCTTGAAGGATGGAAGAAATATATTAAAAAAAAAATGGTTATCTGGCAATTCATGAAATGACCTGGCTTAAAGATAATCCACCAAAAGAAATATCTGATTATTGGCAACAGGTTTATCCTGCGATATCTACTATTGAAAATAACCTAGAGATAATTAAAAAAAGCAACTATAAACTCATTGGTCATTTTCCGCTACCAGAGGATGCCTGGTGGGATTTATATTATACTCCACTTGAAAAACGATTAAAAGAATTAGAAATAAAATATAAGGATAATGCTAAAGGACTAGATATGATTAAAGAAGAACATAAAGAAATTGAACTTTATAGGAAATATAATGAATGGTATGGCTCAGTATTTTATGTAATGCAGAAATAATCCTACTTTATTTTTCCACCAAATCAGCGATATCAGTTGGGAACTTAGCTACTTTAACACCTGCTTTTTCAAAAGCTTTTATTTTTGATTCCGCAGTTCCTTTTCCACGAGCAATGATTGCTCCAGCGTGACCCATACGTTTTCCAGGAGGGGCAGTTCTTCCAGCAATAAATGCAAAAACAGGTTTACTGATATATTTTGTAATATGTTCGGCAGCCTCTTCCTCGGCAGTTCCACCTATTTCACCAACTAATACAATAGCTTTTGTTTCAGGATCTTTTTCAAATGCATCTAAAGCATCGATAAATGTTGTCCCTATAATTGGATCTCCACCAAGACCAATACAAGTACTTTGACCTATACCTTTTTCGGATAAAGAATTTACTATTTCATAAGTTAGAGTTCCTGACCTACTTGCAACACCAATATTACCTTCAATAAAAATCTGACCCGGTAAAATACCGATCTTTGTTTTTCCAGGGCTGGCAATGCCTGGACAGTTGGGTCCAATTAAAACCGCACCCTTATATTTAGCATAATGAACAAACTCCATTGCATCGTGAAATGGGATGTTTTCAGTAATTACAACAATCGTTTTACATCCTGCATCAAGTGCTTCAAAAACTGCATCCTTTGCAAAACGAGCTGGAACTAAAACAAGAGAGGTATTTGCACCAGTTTCAGCAACTGCTTCAAAAACATTATTAAAAATCGGAACATTTTCTACTTTCTGGCCACCTTTTCCAGGTGTAACACCAGCGACAACATTAGTTCCAAATTCTTTCATTGCACCAATGTGAAATACACCTTGATGACCAGTTGCACCTTGAACCACAACCTTGCTATTTTTATCTGCAAAAATTGCCATATCTTATCACCTCGCTAAATCAGAAGATTTCTGAGCAGCGTCCTGGAGAGTTGTTCCAGTTATAAGCCCAGCATCTTTCAATATATCTTTTGCTTCGTCTTCATTACAACCTTTTATCCTAGTAATAACCGGACAATCAATTCCTTCCCTAGTAATTACCGCTTTAACACCTTTAGCAACAGAGTCACATCTGGTAATACCACCAAAGAGATTTAAGAAAATAACTTTTGGCTTGGCTTTTTTCATAAGCTCAAATGCTTGCTCTACTTTTTCAGGATCATCAGTTCCACCGAGATCTAAAAACACACCGCCTTTTCCACTATAATGAGTAAGTGCATCAAGAGTAGCCATAGTTAGACCTGCACCATTTGCAATAACACCAATGTTACCTTCAAGTTGAATGAATGCAATTCCTTTTTCCTTCGCATCTTTTTCAAGGGGAGTTAGCTCGACAACTTCTGGTTCGATATCAGTATGACGATACATTGCATCATCATTGATATTAACCTTTGAATCAAGTGCCATTACGCCTCCATCTTTTTTGATGATTAGTGGATTAATTTCGACAAGTTCACAATCATATTCTCTGAAAAGTTTGTAGATCTTTGATATTACCTTTGCAACTTCTTTCCCTTCCTCTTTTTCGAGTCCTAGTTTAGAGACAATGCCTCGAATATGAAATGATTGAACACCAATCAATGGATTAACCCATTCTTTGAAAATTTCATTATCTGGAACACTTTCAATATCCATACCACCAGAGGCACTTGCCATTATGAGAGACATCCTTTTAGATCTATCAAGAGTAACACTCAGATACAATTCTCTCTTGATATCAACTTTTTCTTCAGCAAGCACTTTTTTTACGGTATACCCCTTGATATCCATTCCCATAATTTTGGAAAATTTTTCTTTGGCATCATTTAAATCATCAGCAGATTTTATACCACCTGCTTTACCACGACCGCCAATAGGAACTTGTGCTTTGAGTACAAATGGAAAATTAAGTCCTGAAAAATCATTTTGATCCTTTACTAGCCTACCATTTGGAACTGCAATTCCATACTTATCAAACAGTTCCTTCCCCCTATACTCGAAAAGTTTCATGGAAACCTGTAATACAAATTCATATATTTAAGAGCTTTTTAAGGCACCGCACCAAGGGTTTAAGAGCAAAATTGACCCTTTTACATTTTGTCAGAGGACATTTATATACAATGAATAAGAGAATAAGGTGATGATGGTGGAAATCCTGCAAGACATTATTGGCCAGTTCCTCAAGTTTTATCCCAGCAATGGGAGCTAAAAAAGCACCAATGATAAAAAAGCTAGAGCAGGAATCTGGAAAGCTTAGGAAGAACATAACGTGGATAGTCGAGGTCAGGAGGACCCTTGGCACCAAAGACATTATGATATACTTGAAGCAGGATTTTGGGAAGGTCGTGTCAAAGAGAACCATGCAGCGTCACCTCAAAGAGATTAAATTAGAAAGACTTGTGGCTAGGACTAAAGCCGAAACGGCTAAGAAACAAAAAGTCAAGGAACTCCAAGATTCGCTGAGGAAGACACGAAAAGCCGAGAGGAAAAACCAGTATCCATATTACGTGATTTCTCCATGCGAACATCACGTAAAGATTAAATTAACTAATAATCCTGTCCAGAGCGGCGGTTGTACTAATTGTGGCTGTGAATATGACCGAAAAAAGGGAATCTGGGTGAACAGGTTCACAAGACTCCCTTGGGGAAAAGAGCCCAAAGTTCATCCAATTGGAGCGGGAAAATCGGGCTGGTTCTAGCTAAAAGCCAATCGTCACCTCCTTTTGTCGCGCCCCAAGTTTCCTAGAATTGGTTTTTCATACGACATACATTTTTCATACGGGCCCTGTTCCGAAAATTATACGGTAGAAAGTGTTCGGATAGTCGTCGCGTTCCCGTTTCCATGCCTACTTTTTTATGAATTTCATATCATATAATGCTAAAAATAAAATAGACCATTCTTGTGTCAAGCCCCCTCTAGACCCAAGAACAGAAGATACCATTTATATAACAGCATTTACATGTTAACTTTTTTATGTCGTTGGACGGATGAAAGCGGGTCGGCTATTGTTTTTCATTTTTTATATGGCATATGACATTCTATTGAATATAGGTATAATGTATCAGGTATTGTCTGATATGTGACATTTTATTATTTTTTATTTGATAGGTTTTAAATATCCTATGTTAAGAGATATGGGACCTATCGGCTTTTTTCTAGCGTTATGGCTAAGGCTTCAAGGTTTTCTCATTGTGGCTTATCTGTGTGAGCTATGGCTTGAGTTTAATCTATTCGATGATTGACGAAACTGCATAACGTGATTATCGGCGAAAGACTATAAATAACGGGAGTGGCATATATAATATGGTGAAAAAATATGGCCAAAAAAGATGTAATAAAATATATAGAAATTGACTTGGTGAATGAGACCATGAGAGAGTTCAAGCCCCAAGTCTACGAGATCAAGTCTGAGAATGACTCCAAGCAAGTTTATCATGTCACCAATTACAGGCCCTACCGGTTCTCGTGCACCTGCAAGGACTACCTCTACAGGTCACACGACACCAACGGCAACTCGAACAACCACAAGTGCAAGCACATCAGGCAGGTCCTCAAGAGGTACGTGGACAAGGGGGCGATGTGACATGGGGACCAGGACACTGAGGAGCGGCGCCAAGGTCAGGATAGGGGTCGCCACCAAGAAATGTGCACGCTGCAAGAAGGAGCTCGAGGCCTCTAAGTTCCCGATAGATCAGAGGAGCAAGGACAACTTGTGGCGACTTTGCCGAAAATGTGAGTCAAAACGAAAAAAGCGCTACAGGGAAGAGAAGGCAAAGAAATCCAATTAAAAACCTTTGTATTTTAGTAAAGGCAACCCAACAAAAACCTTTTTAAATTAATAGAAATATTTGCAGTTAAACATGTTTTTTCACAGATTCTAAAAAATCATTGATGTCATATGGTTTCTTAATGTAGGCAATAATATTAGGCATTTTAAACAATTTCTTTTGCTCTTTCTTAGAATATCTAACTACTGTCAATAAAATAATCTTGGGGTTACTCCTTTTTTCCTTTAATTTCTTTAAAATTTCTTTTGTTGTAAGTCCTGGCATCATTACATCCAAAATAACTAGAACAGGATTAAAACTATCAACCTTTTCAAGAAAATCAGAACCATCCTCTGCGGTCTCTATCTCAAATCCTTCATTACTCAGCAAAATAGTCAACATATCTCGAAAATCAGGTTCATCATCTACAATTATTATTCTTTTGCGATTATTGCTCATATGCTATACTTTTCTACTAATGATATAAAAACCTATTCTGGAAAAATAGCAATACGTAAAAATTACATTTGTAATGTTATTGAGGTATGATTTTAGTAGTAGCAATGCTAGAAACTGCATTCTATGCCTAATAAGAACCTTTTTAAATTACCAGATACATTATAACTATAGTTTAAAGAGGAGAGTAGTGATGATGGATGTGTCATCCACGAAATTAAAACCTCAGAATTGTTGGGAGTTTCACAATTGCCCAAAAGAGGTTAGGGAAAAATGCGTGGCTTACAAAGAAGGTTTTGGAAAAAGTTGTTGGGTTTGGAGTAGTTCTGTCAAGAAATGTCCTACAGCTAAGAAATTAGGAAGTTGTATGAATTGCAAATGGTATAAAAAAGTCGGTTAATTAATGGGTTTGTTCGTAGTTTATGGTTTCTAAATCTGCTTCCAATTCTCTAACAATATTAATATGGTTAAGGAGAGGACATTTGCAAATATGACAATATCCAAAGGGAGATGAGTATGGGCATTCTTGTGGTTCTTCACATTGGCACTTGAAAATATGCCACCCAGCAAATGGTCTATTGAACTTAATGTTCTCAAGTCCCCTTTTTAAACATTTAAAATCAAGTGGACATTTCTGTCCGTTCATAATCTCTGTTATTTTATTTTCAGTAACGTGTTTTAAATATTCCCCCATATAATTGCCAAAAGAAGGCTAATAGCTTGTAGTTAAATAGTTAGTGTTTAATAATCAAACCTATTTATTATAAATGTTTTATAGAACAAACGCAGTAAACTAAATAGTACCTATTTGATTTGTTTTTTAAACTTAAACTATGGAAGTGATTTAAAATAAAAATTAATGATAATAGGTTTCCAGTAGTTTTTTCCATGAATGAAAAAGAAATTATAAGAATGTTATTAGACAATGGTAGAATAACCGATATGGAAATGGCTGGAAAGTTAAGAATATCTGCTCAAGCAGTTGGAAAGATAAGGAAGAAACTAGAGGAAAACGGGATTATTGAAGGTTATTCTTGTATATTAAATTTTGAAAAGATGGGAATAAACATTTTTGCTTGTATTTTAGCAAAACTAAAAGGAAATTATTGGAAAGAAATCGGAGACCGTAGAGCTAGGGAAATATTAAAAAATGTTCCAATAGCAATAACATCTTGTTTACCATCAAGTTCGGATATAACCTATTCGGCAATGTATGGTTTTAGAGATGCAAAAGAAATGGACAACTATAGCTTCTTAGCCAAAGCAAAATTTATTGATTATTATGACATTGTTCATATTTATCCCTTTTCTTGTGGTAATCTTTTGAAAAATAGTCCTAATCAACTCTTTAAATTAATTTTAGACGATAAACCAATTATTCCAGTTGGCTTTCCGAAATGATTTATGTGCAAAGTCCCACGAAAGATTTTATAAGTCCTGAAATGCATATATAATTTGGATATTATGCAAATAATTCTATTAAATCCAAGAACTCAGATATTTAAGAGCTTTTTAACCCAAAAATCACAACCAACTATTTTACTTGCAAAAGGAGCGAATTTAAAATCTTTGATAAAAATCATTGAACTAAGACTATAGGTCCTTGTTATTGGATCTTCTGCAATCCATTGATTTTCCTTTAAAACTTGCATAACTCGCATCATATCTGATTTATAATCATCATAATCTTTGTAAATAGAAATCATCACTGATTCAAATCTTCTACTTGCAAAAAATACTGCTGAATTACTCATTAGAGCTGCAGCTTCATCGTTATCCATATTCGGTGGATTTCTAGGATCAAATCGAATATGATAAAAAGTTAGTATTTCAAAACCTAATTTTACAAAATTTGGTAGGATAACTTTAGTCATCAAGTTGTTTTCTGCAAATTTTCGCCTAAAACGTGAAATTGTATGTCTAGAAACACCTAACTCTCCACCTATAGCACTATCTGATAACTCGGGGTAGCTTACAAGCATGCAATAAGCATTTTTTTCTGTATCTGAAAAAGTTATTTCCTTAGTATTGCCAAAATCAATATTTTCAATTTCCGTTTCTCCCGAGAAATCTAAATTAAAACTACTTTTTAAAAAGGGTGCGAAATCAAAAAATCGATATATTTTGCTAATTTCAAAAGGAAAAACTACTGTATTTGGATTTTCTTCTTCTAAAAGTCCTCGACCACCAAATGTCTGTGTTCTAATGTCATTGATTCTCCCTATTGTTGCATAATCCTCAGATAGACTTAAAGAAAATCCCTTATCTTGCTCACCAACTGATAAAAATATCTCGTCAAAAACTTCAATTGTTTTACCAGTAATATCAATTCTTTCTTGTAAGGGAATTAATGGACTGAAATGAGTGTATATTACAACTAACATTTCACAACCCATGTTTTGTAATTTTGGAATGATTAATTTTCTAAGATATTCACCACCTTTTAATCTATGTCTAATAGATGTTATAGTTGAGTGCTTCAAACCAAGTTTTTCTGAAAGTTGTTTATCAGGCAAATCTGGATATTTCACAAGACCATAAAGCATGAGTTTTTCGTTTTTAGTTAATTCAACCTTTTTCATAGTATAAAGAATGGTTATTGATAATATAAATATTTTTCTCATTTTCACGAAAATTTTTAAAATATTCGATATTTAGAGCAAAAAATTTGAATTTTTTAGTCAAATACATAAAATTAACCAAATTCCTCGTTATTTGGATAATTCTTCCAAAAACTTTATAATATATAAGTCACATATATATATCCCGGCGAAAGGGAGGCGTTATCTTAGTGGAAATTAACGCAGAGATAATTATCCACGGAGAGTATAGATTCTATAAAGGATATTTAGATTTTTTTATGAGATATTTGTTAAGATTGCAGTTGTGGGGATATCATGACTAAAAAAGAACAAGTTCTGTTAGAAAAACCTGACATAAAAAAAGCCAAAGATGTAGAAAAAAAGGCAGGGACAGTTGAAGTTTTTATCATGGGTAAGAGCTACAAGGTTCCTGCAGGTCTAACAATAATGAAGGCTTTAGAGTACGCTGGTTATAAATATATTAGAGGTTGTGGTTGTAGAGCTGGTTTTTGTGGAGCATGTTCTACTATCTATAGAAAGGAAGATGAGCAAAAACTTGGTTTTGATTTGGCATGTCAAAAGGTTGTAGAGGCTAAAATGTATCTTGTTCAACTTCCTTTTGTTCCTGCTTATAAGGCAGAGTATGATATTGAAAAAATAGATCCAAAAGAAAGTACAATTTTAGAATTTTATCCCGAAATTGCTCGATGTGTTTCATGTAATACTTGTACAAAATCTTGTCCACAGGACATTGAGGTTATGAAATATATCCAAAGAGCTGTTAGAGGAGAGATAGCAAAATGTGCAGAGATTTCTTTTGATTGCATCCAGTGTGGTTTATGTGCAATGAGGTGCCCTGCAGATATTAAACATTATCATGTATCACAACTTGCTCGAAGATTACGTGGAAAATATCTTGATCCAAAATCAAAAGACCTTGCTAAACGAATCAAGGAAATTGAGAATAGAAAATTTGACAGTGAAATTGAAAAAATGATTAAAATGGATAAAAAGAAAATATTAGAATTATACAAAAAAAGAAAAATTGAAGCTGAAGAATCAGGGTCTGGGGGTAGCTAAATGAAGCTAATCGATGGTTATCCAGATTATATGCTGAAATCAATAAAACTGGTAGAAAAGAAAAGAGAAAAAAACATGGCAAAGCCAGTTAAACCAATGTCTATGAACGCCCGGGAGGAAGTTCTTAGCAGATACCATCCAGATTATATGAAAGGTACAAAAAGAGAACTTAAAGTTGGTCTTGATAAGGGAACAATTTTATATAATGGTATTGTAGACTTACTTGAAGCAAGGACTGTTATTGACCCAAAAGATGTTGATTTAAGTAAAATTGATTATGATGTAGATTTACTAATTATTGGTGGTGGCGGTGCTGGAACTGTTGCTGCGTTATTTGCTTATGAGTCCGGCGTTCCTTTAGATAAAATTTTGATTGTTACAAAACTTCGTCATGGCGATGCGAATTCTATGATGGCTCAAGGTGGAATTCAGGCTGCTGACAGATCTAAGGATAGCCCTTCATTGCATTATCTTGATATCTATGGTGGAGGACATTTTACTAATAAACCAGAGCTTGCGAGAGCACTTGCTTTAGATGGTCCAGGAATTATATCTTGGCATGAAGAACTTGGTGTAATGTATGATCGTCAAGATGATGGCGAGTTCCAGGAGTTATCTGGTGGGGGAACTTGTCGTAATCGTATGCATAGTTGTAAGGATTATTCTGGTATGGAAATAATGAGAAACATTAGGGATAAAGCCAGAAACATAGAGATACCTACTCTTGAATTTGCTCCTGTTGCTGAATTAATTATGGATGACAAAGGTCAGGTTGTAGGCGGAGTTGCTTTTAATCTTGAAACAATGGAATATCATGTAATTCGGGCTAAAGCTACGATACTTGCGACGGGTGGAAGTGGCAGATTACATCTTGCGAATTATCCAACAACAAACCACTATGGGGCAACAGGTGATGGTTTAATTATGGCCTATCATGCTGGAGCAAACCTCATTGATTTAGATACAATACAAATTCATCCAACAGGCGATGCTTACCCAGAACCACTTGTTGGAATTCTTTCAACTGAGAAAATTAGAGGACTTGGTGCTATTCCACTAAACAAAAATGGTGATCCATTTGTTTTTCCATTAGAACCACGTGATATAGAGTCAGCAATGTTTATTCAAGAATGTAAAAAAGACAGAGGAATTGTAACTCCAACTGGTATGCCTGGTGTTTGGCTTGATTCACCCATGATTGATATTATACATGGTGAAGGAACAATTGAAACAAAGCTTGCGGGTGAGGTTCGAAAGTTCAAACGGTTTGGAATAGATATGGCGAAGCATCCAATTCTTGTATATCCAACCCTTCATTATCAAAATGGTGGAGTGGAAATAAATGAAAAAACTGAGACAAAAATTCTTGGTTTATTTGCTGCTGGAGAAGTTTCTGGCGGAGTTCATGGTAAAAACCGACTGATGGGAAATTCTCTACTTGATTTTAATGTCTTCGGTAGACGTTCTGGAATTTATGCCGCCAAATATGTAAAAAAAGCTAAAATTGGAAAACTTACACTTAATCATCTTGACAAATATAATAAAATGCTTGAGAAGGCAAATATCAAAACTACAAAATCTGCTCCGATTATTCTACCTGAATATAGAGGTGAAATGGCAATTTCTAGATCTTTGGATATATTCTAAATGGTGAATTGATGATAGAAGTTAAGGATGACTGGTGCAAAGGATGCAACCTCTGCATTGACAGATGTCCAGTAGATGCGTTGGAGGAATCTGATACGATGAACAAGAGAGGAATCCGGCCTCCTAAACTTAAGGAGAAAAATGAATGTAATTACTGTCGGTACTGTGAGCTAATTTGCCCTGATCTTGCATTAGCAGTCATCCCTGATAAAGATGATAAAAAACCTGTTAAAAAAACCCTTCTAACACCAGCAGGAGGAAAAATAAAATGAAATACATACGCGATCCTAAACGGATAAGAGAAGTCTTAGGTAAAAAAGTACAATTTATACTTGGAGATATGGCCTGTGTTTATGGAGGTCTTCTTGCAGGAGTCTCATTTTTTGGTGGATATCCAATAACTCCGGCATCTGAAGTTGCAGAAGGAATGGCACGAAGACTTCCACGGGTAAATGGTACATATATCCAGATGGAAGATGAAATCGGTAGTATTGCTGCAGTTATTGGTGCTGCATGGGGTGGAGCAAAATCCATGACTGCGACATCTGGCCCAGGTTTCTCACTAATGATGGAGAACTATGGTTTTGCTGTTATGACTGAGACACCATGTGTAATAGTCAATGTTCAACGAACCGGCCCATCAACAGGACAGCCGACCCTTGGAGCACAAGGTGATATGATGCAGGCACGATGGGGGACACATGGTGATATTGAAGCACTTGCTCTTGCACCAAGCACCGTACAAGAATGTATGGATTTCACAATTGAAGCTTTCAACCTTTCTGAAAAATATCGAAACCCAGCGTTAGTCATGACTGATGGAGAAGTCGGGCATCTACGAGAACGTATAGTTGTTCCTGATGAGAAAGATCTTAAATTAATTAATAGAGTACTTGCAACAATTGATAAAAAGAAGTATATTCCATTTTCTAATTCACAAACCAGAAAGAACTGTAAGGTTCCAGATTTTCCAACTTTTGGCACCGGTTACCGAACCTATGTAACAGGTCTAACTCATAACGAAAAAGGTTTTCCGGCAACAGATAAACCGCCTGATCATGAACGACTTGTGAAAAGAATAACAGAAAAAATCACAGATGATGCTGACAAACTAGTGATGGTTGAGAAATTAAATCTTGATGATGCTGATATTGCGTTTGTTACATATGGTGCTACTGCAAGACCAGCTGAATCTGCAATGGAAATAGCTAGGGAGGAAGGTAAAAAAGTTGGCTTACTTCGTCTTAAACTTGTATGGCCATTCCCTGATAAACTAATAACAAAACTTGCGAAAGATGTAGATAAAATTATCGTTCCAGAGATGAATCTCGGACAAATAGTTCACCCGGTTAATGAAGCGGCTTGTAAACATTGTGAGGTTGTTTCTGCACCTAAGATTGGCGGTGAGATGCATCTTCCAATGGAACTTTATAAATATTTGGAGGGGAAATAAATGGTGGAAATTAAAACCGCTGATCAGTTGAATAAAAAATATCTCCGTGAGGGAATGTGGCCTACAATTTTCTGTAATGGTTGTGGTCATGGT
>Ga0255055_10000539_pt1 | contig 29307 bp, 25 predicted proteins | sample JV7_2_27_MG_FD_188633 | JGI IMG/M metagenome (GOLD analysis project Ga0255055, IMG submission 188633) | Seawater microbial communities from Jervis Inlet, British Columbia, Canada - JV7_2_27 | ecosystem: Environmental > Aquatic > Marine > Inlet | place: Canada: British Columbia | collected...
GGCTCATCAGAACCTCCCGTTTAGGCGCTTAATAATTATTTTTGTGCTTTCTTTGGATAAGAATTTTTATTGAGATTGATAACCTTTTGGATCAATTAAATCCGAATATCGAAATGCGAAATTCGAAACAATCCCGAATACTAAAATTCAAATGATCCAAACAAGGTCATTATTGCAATGATGTCGAATACAGCGTTTGTCTATGTCATTGGAACATTCGGATTTAGGATTTGTTTCGGCCAATTTAATTAAATCAGGCGTGCTTCTGATCTCGAATTTACCGGACAAGCTGGAACAAAAAAGACATGACCTGTTTGCTTTCCAGCTTGTCCGGGCTTGGGTTTACGCCTTAGTTACCTTAACCACCGTATCCATCCAGGCCTGTTGGCCGTTGATGGGATCCGGTTTGTTGGGGATGATCCAGTTCGGATGGACCCCATATTTGTTCCAGTGTTTCAGTTTCAGATCCGGATCGTCGCCCGCGCCGACCGGAACTTTTTTGCCGGAAGCATATCTTCCATACTCCCAGTGGCCCAAATGATGTGAAATGGCCACAATGCCGGGCACAACCCCTGCAGTCACGTTGGCGGTGGTGGTAATTTCGCCGACCGCGGATTTAACCTTGATCTTATCACCGGTTTTGATTCCGAGCGGTTTGGCCGACTGCGGGTTAATCATGGCCGGATTGTCGTGGTAGATTTCAGTCAGCCATTTGCAGTTGGCCGAGCGCGAGTGAATCTGGACCGCGACCTTGTAAGTGGTTAAGATCAGGTCTTTGGCTCCCATTTTCTGGTGCTCGGGAATTGGCATGTAGGTCGGCAAGGGCGGGAACTTTTTAATCTTCAACAGCTCGGAGTACACCTCGAAATAGCCCGACTTGTTGAGTTTATCCGGTTTCCAGCCTTTGTATGCCTTGCCGCCGATTTCCTGACCGACATAGCCCTTATAGGCGTTTTTGGTTTTGGTGTAGCCGTTTTCCTTGGCCTCGGCCTCACTTTTGGCTTTGGACTTTTTCCAGTTCCAGTAAGTACCGGTGGCTTCATCCATAATGACGCCTTCCTTCTTGAGGTCGTCGGCCTTGACTTCCTTTTTATATCCGAAGTACTTCGGTTTGGCTTTGGGATCGTGCCAGACACCGTGTTTCTTCATGTACGCGAATCCTCCGGCTTCTTTTACGCCCGGGGTCATGTCACATGATTTTTGGACGAACTCTTCGGCCGAGTTGAAGCCCAGCGGCATTCCCATCCTGTTCGCCAGATCGCAGACCACGTCTTTAAAGTCGCGGGATTCGCCCAGCGGCTTGACAAAGGGCTGCCGGATATAATACTCCGGTACCTGGGTGGGCGAGACCATGTCTTCATAATCCCACCATTCCAGATAGGACGGATTCGGCAGGATGAGGTCTGCCAGGGCTGCTGATTCGTCATAATAGGCATTGACGCAGACCGTAAAGGGAATCAGGCTTTCATCTTTTAAAATGTCGATATTTTCCTGGCATTCCCCGTTGGCATACACTGGGGTGTAACAGTACCACATGTAAACCTCCGGCCTTCCGGCTTTGCCGTCCTTGATCATTTTAAGAACCTGGTGGCTGGCACCATGGCTGGGGTAGGCGGAAGCACCCGGGAACCCCGCGGTGATTTTGAGCGCTTTGCCTTTGGGCTTTTTCTTGGGTCCTTTGGGGTACTTCCAACTGGCGCCAACCCCCTTGCAGCGACCGCCGGGGTTGTCGATATTGCCGGTAATGGCCGCCAGCATCTGGATCGCTCGTTCGGTGTCGTTGCCGTTGTAATGGGCCACCGCACCGCGGTAGCTGATGACACAGGACGGTTTGATTTTGGCGAACTCCAGGGCCAGGGACTTGATCTTGGCTGCCGGCACGCCGCTGATCTTTTCGGCCCACGCGGGCGTATATTGGGCCAGATGGGCTTTTAAATCCGCTACCTTCTTTTCAGTGCTGTCATTGTGATTTGCGGTGGCCTTGATGAATTTAAAAAACGCCTTATCATAGAGCCCGGCATTCATGATCTCACGGCACATGGCCAGCGCAACCGCCCCGTCGGTACCCGGTTTTATGGGCACCCACTCGGTGGACTTGGCGGCCGTATTGGAAAGCTGCACATCAAAAGTCACGCATCTGACGCCCCGATCCACCATCGCCTCCATCAGCCTCTGAGAGGTGGGAATGTGGTTGGTGTGCGCGTCTATAACACCGCTGCCGAAGTTGAGCACAAACTTGGTCTTGTCAAAATCCCAGTTATCGTAGTGCTTGCCCCAGGTCATCTCCTGGGCCGTCCATTTACCGCCCTCACAGATGGAGGTGTGGTTGCCGACGGTCTTGGTGCCGTAAGTTCCCAGAAAGACGCTTTTAACGATCTTGCTGGATGAGGCTTTCATACGGCCGTAGTGGAACATGAATTTTTCCGGATGGCCCTCATCGCGCAGCTTTTTCAGTCGGCCGGCGACTTCGTTCAGGGCTTCATCCCAGCTGATGCGTTTCCATTTACCGCTGCCGCGTTTACCGGCGCGTTTCATGGGATAAAGCACCCGGTCCGGATCGTAAAGCTGGTTGATACCGGCCGCACCCTTGGCACAGATTTTACCCCGGCCCCTGATGGAATCGGGATGGCCTTCGAGTTTGACCAGTCGGCCGTTTTCGACAAAACCGACCATGGCATCCCGGGTCACACAGCTCCAGCAGGCCGATGGGATCATCTGCCTTTCCGCACCGGTTTCGGGCGAAAAATCCCTGCCGCCTTTGGTAAAGTCCACCGTCCCGGCCAGGGCCTTTGATGCGGTTGTCGTCCCTGAAGCCAGGACCGCGGCACTTGCGGCGGCGAATTTGAAAAGGTCTCTTCGAGTTATATCTCGCTTCATTTTATTTCCTCCTTATTTAAATAATCACATCCTGCCAGGCTTCGTTCTTTTCGAACTTCTTCTTGGCAACAGTCATTTTGGAAAGCGCCCCCTGCGGGTCGATGTAATACAGCATCGGCATGGTTTTTTCCGCAGGCAGCAGGGTTGTCTTCTGGCGGTTTTGCTCCAGATTGAACTCTTTGACCAGTTTGGAAACCTGACTGTTGGGATCATTCAAGTCGCCGAAGATTCTGGCACTATTGGGACAGATGTTGACGCAGGACGGCAGCACCCCTTGTTCGACTCGATGGGTGCAGAAATCGCACTTGACGATGCTGTTTTTAGTCTTGTCCTTACCGGATAAAAGTGACTTGTCCCAGTTGCGTGCACCGTAAGGGCAGGCATCGATGCACTTGCCGCAGCCGACGCACAGCTCGTTGTCAAAAAGGATCATGCCATCCGGGCGTTTGTAGGTGGCGCCATAACGGTATCGGATGGTTTTGCCGTCAGGCGTACTGAACTTTTTGCGGCCCTTGGGATACTCCGGACAAATTTTGACACACGGCGGAACTTCATCCTCTTTGTTGCCCTCGCAATGGTTGCACAGTCGGGGCATATAGAGTTTTTCGGCCTTGGGGTAGGTGCCGACGATTTCATCGTAGACGGCTGCTCTAAAGGCGCCCAAAGGAACATTGAATTCAGCCTTGCAGGCCACGGTACACGAACGACAACCCGTGCAGCGCCGCAAGTCGACGATAAACCCCCAGCGCGGTGCATTTCCACTGGCGGCTAAGGCCGTCCCCGCGGAAACAACGCTGGCGGCGCCGGTGAGTGCAATCGCGCCGGCTCCTTTGAGCACCTGGCGTCTGGTTAAGGATTTCTTGTCACTCATACGTTACCTCCTTTGCTCATTTATTTTTGGTTTAGGGTTATTGGTTTTCTTCGATATAATCGAGAACATCCTCAAAGCGGATCATAGCCGCATCCAGTAAATACAGCGCGTATTTTTTATTGTGGACCCCGTTACCAACCTGGACCATTTTAAGATTCTGCTGTCCTTGTTTCAGCATATTCCGCACTTCAGTAAGCTTGGGCTTGGCAAGCTTCGCTTTGGCGGCGGACAATGCATCAAGGGCCTCTTTTTGCACCTCTAATGTATCTTTGATCCCATTTTCAAGATCGGTCTTCCAGTCCTTAAGCAGCTTCTGGCGTCCCGGATGGCAGCCGGCGCAGGTTTTGGCCGAGGCCATCAAAACCGGTGTTCCTTTTTTTGTGAATTGCCGTTCCAGGTGGCAGGCCAGGCAGGTGGCCCGCGCTTTGAAGTGAAAACCCGGTGTTGCGGGAACATCTTTACGTTTCATACCTTCGGCCAGCTGACGTTGAAGCTGGTGGGGTCCCGGATGACAGGCCAGGCAGCTGTCGGTTATGAAGCGCTCGCTCATGGGTTTCTGAACCTCGGTTTTTTTAACGCCGACCTTGGCGATCACGGCCTGGTCGACAACAGATTTTTTGTGCCTGATGACCTGATGACAGTCGAAGCAACGCGCATTTTTTACGGTGACATGCTTTTGGTGCATCAGCTTCTTGTTACCGACTTCTTTAAGGGCTTTGGTCTGGTCGTGGCAGGCGAAGCAATTTCCTTTTTTGATGTCGCCGGCACCCATCACAAGGGCGGTTTTGAGTACGCCTTTTTCGAAGTAAGCCTCATACTTGGCCCGGCCGGAGGCCTGAATGACATCATAGTGACAGCTGCCGCAGGAAACTGTGGCATCTTTTAGGATCTGATGGGTGATGGGTTTTTCGCCTGAGGTTTGAATCGGTTTTTGGGGAAGCTCGTGGCAGAGTTCACATCTGCCGCGGTCTTCGTTGAACTTGACGTTTTTAAAATGACAGAGGACGCAGGATTCTTTGGATACTTCAAATTTCTTTTGGTCGGTTTCATGCTGGTGGCAGGATGTGCAGTTGACCATCTGGCCCTCGATCTGTTTCTTTTTATCCAAATGCGGTTCGTGGACGAAAGCGACCTTTTCGGTGAACTTGATCTTTTTGGTTTTGAATTGATCATCCGGTTTGCCGTGACAGGCAGCGGTCATACAGCTGGTGTCCTGTACTCGCGGCCGTGTCATAATGGTTTCACCGCCCAGTTGAAGATAAGAAAACCGTGCGGGTGGTTTTTTAGGAATGTGGCTGGGTTTAAGCTCGACTGTTGTCTTGGATGCAGACGGCGTCCCGGCCACTTCCTTCGGAGAATAATGGCATTCCACGCAGCCAAACTTGTTGTGTTTGCCTTTTTTCCACAGATCGTACCCTTTCTGGACGATCTCCGGATAGGTCAAAACATGGCAATATCCACAAAACAACTGCGGCTGCGGGACCTCGGGCGGCGGAAGCTCGAACTTGGGCTGTTGATTTTGATCGGCTGCCAGGGCTGCGCTGAAAAAAAACAGGGTCATCAGGGCGGCAAAGATGTGGATTTTGATAAAGTTTCTTGAGTTAGGCTTCCGGCTGTCGTTGAGAGTCTGTTTCATTTTCCTCAATGCTCCTTAACCAGTAAAAAAGTTCATCCGGATCGATCGGCCGGTTGATACAGGCATAAATGTGGTAGCAGATAGCGTCTTTTAGCTCGGGGTGAAACGGGTGTTTGGATAAGCAAAAAAAATAAACTCCCGGAAATTTTAGGGTGAGATCTCTAAGCGTTCGATTGTCTGCCGTAACGGTGTCGATGTCCCAAAGAATTGCCTGGCATGCGGTGTCTTCGATGCTTTTTTCCAAATTATGAGTCGAAAACAGTGGAGTTGCTTTAAATTGACCCTTTTCCAGCAGTTCGCAGAGGTCCCGGCATTGATCTTTATCTGCATCTATTATCAAAATTGATTTTTTCATAGGTTTCCGGCCTCCAGAAACATCTCTGGCAGGAATGAAAATTGGACAAAAAGAAGGAGTTCAAGACTCTCTATGCCACATCGTAGCATTACCAGAGCAATGGTCATGCCAAAACTTGTTCTCCATTTGTCTAATTTTACAAGGGAGGGAATATGTTAGATCGGATAGGAGTTAAGTATTTGAATATGCGGTGAAAATAATTTCGGGAAAGGGACGCTGGAATGAAAATTAATTGCTGTAGGTATTGAATTGCCAACAGGGCTTTTTGGGGATTTGTATGGATCCCAGACATCAAAATTAGTGATATTTATAATTCACTTTAATATTAGGAAGTTAACTGTGTACGAATTCCGGACACAGTTTTATGGGCAAAACACAATTGTGTTGGACTTTTTCAGCATCCAACCCCGGTTAGTCGATCGGCATCTAATTGAGCAATCATCTTCCTTTGCTCTTTGTCAGTTAGCTTGTGCCCATTTCCGGAATAGATCAGCTCGGGTTTTTTTAAATATACCGTGGTATCCGGTGGCACGCTCTCTGTGATCCAGGCATTTCCGCCGATTGTTGAGCGCGCACCGATAACGGTATCTCCGCCTAATATGGTTGTATTGGAATAAATGATCACATCCTCCTCGATGGTGGGGTGGCGCTTTTTATCGCGAAAACTTTCTACGGCCTCTTTCGGCATCGATAGAGCCCCCAAAGTTACCCCCTGATAAATTCTGACTCGATTTCCAATTTCAGTCGTTTCACCCACGACGACGCCGGTGCCATGATCGATAAAAAAATTTTTACCAATTCTGGCGCCGGGATGGATGTCAATTCCGGTAAAACTGTGAGCGTACTCCGTCATCGCCCGCGGCAGTCGGAGTACCTTCAATTTGTACAGTTCGTGGGCAATTCGCTGAACGGTAATCGCAAAAAGCCCCGGATAGCTTGTAATTACCTCATCATAGCTTTTGGCCGCCGGGTCGCCCTCGATGGCGGCGCGGACATCTGTGGCCAGAACTTCTCTAAGATTGGGCAACGCCTGTATGAATTGTAGTGCTTTGCGGCGGCTCGATTCATCACACTGGATACAGGGGTGCTCAAGACGCATGCAATCATGCTGGGTGGCGAATATAATCTGTTTTGCAAGCGCTTTATAAAGCTCGGTCATCTCTTCCTTCAAGCAATACTCCAGGTTTGAGGGTGCCATAACACTTTGCGTAAAATATCCCGGAAAAAGGATACGCCGGGCTTTATGAATAGTATGGGCCACAGAATCCCGGGAAGGGATCGGCGTGGCGTCCAGGTGCTGGAAGCATTTTTCTGTATTGCATGAAGCTATAATCCGTTGCGCCACCAAGGGTATAACCTCCGAAGACGAATTCGGTGTCCTTGCTTTAAAATCGTCATCCACCATTATAGATTGTCCTTTCAGTTGAAATAAAAAAGGCCCTCCCCGTTGGGGAGGGCCATGGGGAGAGGATATTAAAGTTAAAAAATAGAATTAAACACGTCACAGGATCGACAGATCTTCATCTTTTCTTTCCAATCCTTCTGAACCGTACCTTCACAAACGGTCCCATTAATAAACCAGCAAAGATCGCCGGATGAAAACTCCCAGGCCGGGCAACTACGTTTTTGTTCACGTGAACATTTTTTTATAACCCAGCATGCTTTTGTGGCTTTGCTTTTCTTGTCAAATCTGGATACCAGAAAATAAACCTGACGTTCGACATGGCCCGGCACGGTTCGCCAGCCCTGCTCATAACTGTGTATCGCTTTTAAGGACGTGCCGAGCAATTGGGCCATCTGCTTTTGCGTTTTTTTCAGCGTGCTGCGGTAATGTTTAAATTCCTTACTGTCCATGAATTTTTTAAGAATCCTTTATCTGACAGTACAAATGGCTATTTGCAGAGACCCCTTATTTAACAGTCTAAGAAAACTATACCCTGATCCTTTAACATCCTTAATATATTCGGGTCAAGAAAAAAATGCCACAATGTGGTAATAAACGATGCGTCGATGAAACAAGGCCGAAACAAACCCCCTAAATAACGGCTACCGTTGATTATAAAGATCGAACGAAATGGGACTTGACTTTCAGGAGCAGGCTATCTGGTAATCGAGGATCAGGAGGAACTAATGGATAGTCGGTCTGGTAATCTGATATTTTTTTAGCTTTTCATAAAGCGTGCTGCGGCTGATCCCCAACTGCAAAGCCGCCTTTTTCTTGTTCCAGCCGCATTCGTCCAGAACCTCCTGGAGCAATTTTTTCTCGTTTTCAAAGATCGTCCCCTGTGATTCGGAAGCAACAGCCGGCGTGACTTCACGAATGGCCGAGGGTAGATCGGAAATATCAACTTTATTCCGTTTCGCCAAAACTGCGGTATGCTCAATGCTGTTTTCCAGTTCGCGGACATTACCCGGCCAGGGATAATCCAGAAGCAAGCGCATGGCCTCAGAGCTGAAATCCTGAATTTCTTTATTTTGTTCAACCGCAAACCGGCGCAGAAAATAACGCGCCAGCAGCGGGATATCGTTGCGACGCTTTCTTAGCGGCGGTAGCTGGATTGGAATAACGTTGAGGCGGTAAAACAGATCTTCCCTGAAGCTTCTACGTTTAACTTCTTGAAGAAGATCCTTATTGGTGGCCGCTAGAATGCGCACATCGATGCTTAATGTTTCTTCTCCTCCCACGCGCTCAAATTTTTGGCTCTGCAGGACCCGCAGCAGCTTGATCTGGGCCGAAGGGGCGATTTCTCCGATTTCGTCTAAGAATACCGTACCGCCGTCTGCCTGTTCAAACCGTCCGAATTTTTGCCGGATGGCACCGGTAAACGCTCCTTTTTCATGACCGAAGAGTTCGCTTTCCAGGAGAGTCGACGGATAAGCCGAGCAGTTGATCACAATAAAAGGTTTATCTCTGCGCAGGCTCTGCTGATGAATGGCGCGGGCGACCAGCTCCTTACCGGTTCCGCTTTCCCCCTGGATAAGAACGGTCGCATCGGTGGGGGCGATATCCTCGATCAATCGATAGATGTTTTGCATCTGGGGGTCTTTGCCGATAATCCCGCTGAATTCGGCGGTATGTTCAATCCGGGTTCTCAGTGCGTGAATTTCTTCTTCATGCATCACCGAGCGCCGGATAGCCCCGGCGGTCTGTTTTAATATCAGATCAATGATATCCAGTTCTTTAGTCACACAACTGCAATTCCCGGGGCAGGCGATTAGCATGGCGCCCTGAAGTTGATTCTCATGATAAAGCGTGAAGGCCACGAACCTTTCTACGGCTTGAAAAACATCCGGCAGAAAAAACGTGTGAGATTGATCGGCTTCGAGAAATTCCATTTTCTTAACTCTGGACAAAAGCTCAGTCGCTTTTTGAGAGGAGGCCTTATCCAGGGTTAAAGATGCATTTTCAGATTGAAGGAAGATATTTTCACGGTTGCTGCTAAAAACCAGCATACACATATCTTTGCAGGTTACGATGCCCTGCAGTTCTTTGATCAGATACCGGCAGACATCCCGCAGGTTTGTTAGCGCTCCGATTTCCTGGGCAATGGTAAATGAGGTGCGCGTTTGACGGTGGGCGCGGTCCAGTTCCGTGGTTTTTTCTTTGAGCCGCAGGGTATAGTCTTTGATACGGGCAACCATATGGTTAAAAGCAGCGGTCAATTTGCCGACTTCGTCTTGACTTTTCGATTCAACCTTAACATCGAGATTGCCTTCATCGATTTTTTCGGCTGCTTTGGCCAGTACGGCCAGCGGGCCGGTTATCCGTTTTATAAACAGAAGACTTCCACCCAGCGCCAGTAGAAGAATGGCGAGGGTAATCCCGCTCATCTGCAGCCACAATTGGGCAACCTGATCCCGATAAGGCCTCTCGGAAACGCCAAGGCGCAGCAACCCGGCTTTTCCAGAAAATATCGGCCATGCGATGTCAAGATAATGTTCCCCTTCTGTTGAAACAATCTTTTTAAAATTGCCGTAATTATCCAGAATGGCCTCATTGGCATTAAGTAGCTCCACCGGGATGCCCTGGCTGAACGTGTGCGCCAGAATCTGGTTGTCACGGACAATAAAAAGATAGGCCACCATTGGGTTGCTGCGAATTTTGTAATCTATCATTTTCTGGAGAGCAACCAAATCATTGGTCAGAATCTTGTCAGTGGCATCGAGTCCTACTGCATGAGCTAAATTTTCAGCTTGGGCCTCCATTGATTCATAAAGACTGCGGCTGTAGCGCTGGGTCACCAGTATCGAGATGAGCAGACCGCTGCCCATAACCAGCAACGATGCCGCCACAAGTAGTTTGCTTTTTAAGCTTTGAAGCCGCATACGATTAATTGTCCAACGAAGCGATTTTCAGCTCCATATTACGGATGCTGTCATACCATTCGTCCCTGGGGGGCGTGAAACGATCGATCATCAATTCATTTAAAATCTTCTGCCCCTGTGGATCTCGATGCATGGAAAAAAGCACCTGCCGAATACGATCCTTTAAATCAGATGCTAAAAATCTTGAAGCCACAATAGGCGGCATTCCGTATTTCTCTGATTTGCGGATAATGCGGGTTTTAGAAGTGAAAGTCGGGTTTTTCTGGTGGTAATATTCCCAGATCAGGCCGTCGATGGCAGCTCCGTCCACCAGCGTCTTGGCCACGGCCAGGATCGAGTTGTCGTGGCTATAAGTGTAGATGATTTTGCTGAAAAAAGTCTCGGGCTGCTTACCCATCTGGCCGAGCCAATAGGTGGGTACCAATTTACCGGTGTTGGAATCCGGATCGGTAAAAGCAAAAACCTGCCCCTTGAGATCTTCGAGGCTTTGGAATTGACTGGCTTTATTTACAATTAAATAGGATTGGTAAAAATGGCTCTTCTGAACCTCAGGAGTAGCCAGCAATTCAAATCCGTATTTTTTCTTACCGACAACATAGGGCCCTGAACAGATAAACGCTAAATCAATTTGGCCTTTATCTATCAATTCATTGATTTCGCCATAGGTTTTACGCTGAATGAGTTGGACGTCTCTGTCCAGTTTATTGCCGATGTACTTTATAAGCTGTCGATAATAGACAAACGTGTCTTTTGGGGAAATCATGGCTGCAATGGCAAATCTGAAAGCGGGATTTTCTGATGGCTTTTTTACCGGCTTTTCGACCGCCACTGTTTTTGCGAAATCAACTACAACAGCATCGCTGTCTTTGCCGCAGCCTGAAATATAAATCCCTATAACGATTATCAGGCACCCGATAAGTAAATTTGTCTTTTTTTTCATGCGTGATGCATCTTCCGAATGTTGATGAAAAACAAATATTTTCGAATTATTTTGTAAATTTGTTTTTGTCTGAATATCGTACAATTAGGACGCACATACCACCATGTAGTCATTTCCGTCAATAAAATAATGCCAAAAAATGATAGGGTTCTAAACTAAAAAATACAATTTTTAAAATGGCAATTTTTAATCCAATTTTGAGCACAGATCTGAATGCAACCGGATGAATTGCTAAGCGGCGAGGTGTAACTGAGATCGAGGTTGTTTAATTCTTCTATTTTGTATCTCAAACCAGTTGGCTTCCTCTGGGCCAGTACATGATAATACAAACACCGATCAGGCATATCAACCCGCCAATCAGATCGTAGCGGTCCGGCCGGATATGGTCGATCTTCCACCCCCAGAGGATAGACAATACCACGAATATGCCGCCGTAGGCAGCATAAACACGCCCGAAATGGGCCGACTGAAAGGTCGGTACGATACCGTAAAAAATAAGGACCACCGCACCCAGCAGGGCAAACCAGACGCTTTTGCCTTCTCGCAGCCAAATCCAGATGAAATACCCGCCTCCGATTTCGCAGAGACCCGCCAGAATGAAAAGCAAAACCGACTTTGTCATCAACATGTTTTTTCCTTATCGATTATGATTGTAAGTGATGGTCGTCCGTTTACTGTCGCCATTCTCATCTGATGAGCTTTTGCCTTGGAACAGACAGTAAATTTCTGCAGAATATTGAAGGCTAGTGGTTACGTCGGCCTTTTGCGTTTGAATATGCTTCGTTTAGAATTTCAATCGGGTGAATGACCTTGTGAGGCGTAAGCTGGGCGAACTGCAGGCGACAGCTCAGACAGTCCGTGATGATATTTTCAGGGTTGAGCTCTTTTATTTTGTACATCAATCTGCTTCCCAGGTGAATCGATGCGTGATGAAATTCTCGTTTAAACCCCATAATGCCGGCCATACCACAGCAAAAAAGCTCTCCTTTGATGGGTTCCAGGGTGATACCGGGGAGTATTTGCAGCAGGTCTAGAAACGGCCGCCCGATGTTCTGCTCTCTCAGGTGGCAGGGAGGGTAGTAGACCATACGGCCCGATACAGTGCCGAATGTTGTGTTGAGTTCGCCTGTTTTGTGAAGACCAGCTAAAAATTCTCCCAGATCATATGTATTTTCCGCCACTTTAATGCGTTTGAGGGGACTAATAGTGGAGAAATATCCATCGTCTTTGAGAATCTTTTCATAAATGCTCTTCTTGATGAGTTCAAACTCCCGATCCCCAGGATTATTCGATGCCTTTCCAACCGGGATTTTGATATACGCTTCATCTGCGCCCACGGACTCCTGATATTCAGAGGAATAATAGGCGCCTTCCTTTAAGATATTTCTCAACATAAACCCGCATGTCGGACAGGAGCAGACAATGTCATAGCCGTTCTCCACCGCTTCGGCCAGGTGCTCCAAATTGAAACGAACGAAATTCATCGTTAATTTTCGATCGCCCTCCAGTAAGCTCGGCATGCCGCAACATTTTTGTTCCGGATAGTAGACCTCGAATCCATTGTGTTTTAAAACTTGAACCACGGCCTTAGGCACATCCGGAAAAAGATAGTTTGCCGTGCAACCCGCAAAATAGGCTATTTTGCGATGGGACTGCTTCTTGGGTTGAGTATTCAAGTTATGCTTTTTAGCCCATTGAGGAAAATTTTCTACGGGAAATAATGGAATCTGGCGCTCTTGGTGAATTCCCGTGGCCGATTTGAGCAGCTCACCGGTCAGCTTATTTTGGAAAAGCAAATTGGTCAGTTGGGGAACCATTCCGCACAGCTTTCCGACACGTTCAACATCCTCTAAGGTGCGCACACCGAATTTTAATCCGTCTCTCTCGATGAATTGCGTTTTGGCCTTGATGATGTCTGCACGGATATTCGGACACGGGCACAGCGCGCAAAAGTTGCACAGATCAACCAGTTTTCTGAGCTCTTTAGAAGTAATCTTTTGCCCGGTTTCAATCTCCTTATCATAGAGTCTGTACAACTCCGGGAACATGAGACAGTCCGTATCCATTAGGAATCGACAAACATCGCAATCCGAACAGGCGTCCACCACCATTCTTGCTGTGTTTTCAGGCTCGATTATTTCCATTTTTCTGATTCAGTGTTCTCCCGATTTTCATCGTTTGATGTTGCGCTAAATATTTAATGCTAAATAAGATTTGCGGCTGGATTTGTGGAGCACCGGGGTGCCCATGCCGTGCCGTATGGCTCTGAGTATCTGATTTTTTTCAATGGGAACCGTACCGGCAAGCATATGAACCGGCAGGTGCTCGAAAGCCTTTGCGACCATGGGCGTACTGGGCCCGAGCATGGCCGTTTTCACATTCTCGAGAGTTTTTGCAAGTATTTCCTCAGACGTATTATTGAGGATGGATGTTGAAGTTAAAAGCAATACATCGGCCCAGCTTGCGAGCTTTTTATAAAAACCTTCCCTGTTTCCAAGACCACGCGAAGCATCCAGTATTTCCAGAGGGATATCTTTTTCTTTGAATCTGTCAACCAGCGGTCCGAAATATCCGACCATGGCCACATTTGTGTCCGGCTGAATGTTAAATTTTTCTAGGAGGATCGTGTTGTTTTTATCCTCCGGCAGTTTCAGCGCATCTTCATAGTTAAGCGCATTGACCAGGGCCAGAGCCATGCTTCTTTCAATCGTGCGTTCGCTTTTTATTTTCTTCAGCAGCACGCTTGCCGGCCGGTTTTCGTAATCGATGGCTTCATTTAACAGCATGCAGGATTTTTTATCTTCAAAGTAAGTATAAGCGATTCCGATTCCACCATCTGAAGTGACCACGACCGTATAACCGAGGCCGAGACCCAGAAAGTCCACTTTTACTTTTTCTGCTTGATTGCTAAATAGGTTGTAAAGATTGTCGTTTAGGATCATTGCTTTTGAAACTTTAAAAGAATTTTGTGCCTGCCTGCGGGAAGAGAAGATCTTTTTTGTTTTCCGACTTTATTAACGCTTTTTGCTGATTCCCGGTACCCATTTCCCCGTTTTCTTCTCATACTCAATATAGGTTTCACCAAATTTTGTCTCCAGCAGCATTTCCTCGTAACCGGCTATATAATTGTAGAACAGGACAATGACCACCAGCAGTGCGAGGCAAAATAGCGAAGCTGTGGAAACAGTCAAGCCGAGGTAAACCAAAATACTTCCCAAATATAAGGGGTGCCGCACATATCGGAAGGCGCCGGATGATACCACCGTTGTGGGGCGCTGTTCACCGCTGACAACCACATGGCCTGACTTGAAAAGAAAAACAGCGGCGACAAGTGCAGCACCCAGGAAAATCAAACGAATTACCAGCGGGATGTCGTCCGCCAAAAATGTGGACCGGTGCAGGATAAATGAATCCAGGATCCATATAACCAGAAACAAACAGAAAAGCAGTAGTTGCCCGGCATCTCCCAGGGGGTGTTCACCGTTTTTTTCCTTCATTTTCATTTTTTCATTTTTTTTACGATGTCCTGCGCTGCTTGACCTAACATCAGGGTGTCCACTCCCACAGCGATGAGTGCGTAACCCTGGTCTAGGTAAGGTTTGGCATCATCGACACTGATTGTAAAAATACCGATTGGTTTTTTGCGTTGCTGACAGGCTTTACGAACCTGGCGAATATAGCCCTGAACTTCGGGATCCGATATTTTACCGGGTTTGCCCATACTGGCAGAAAGATCATATGGGCCAATAAAGGCGGCATCGACACCATCCACTTCTAAAATTGATTCGATATTCTGGGCGGCTTCGACGTGTTCGATTTGAACGACTACCGCGAGCTGGTCATTGGCATTTTTGATATAGTCGGCAAATTGAAATCCGTATCCACTGGCGCGGGCTACACCGACACTTCTTGAACCGCTGGGAGGATATTTTGCAAAACTTACCACTTGCTCGGCGATTTCGGCGGTATTTACGTGTGGAGCAATTATCCCTGAGGCACCAACATCAAGAACCTGTTTGATAAATACCTCATCATTGGCCGGTATGCGCACCACGCACGAACAGCGATCTCCAGCTGCCTGCAGCATGTTTTGGATGTCCCCTATAGTCAAGGGGGAATGCTCTCCATCGATAAAAAGCCAATCAAAGCCAGCATCGCAAAGTATTTCCGTGACTTGAGGGCATGGCAGAGAAACGAGCGTGCCGATCAGTGCTTTGCCGCTAAAAAGTTCTTGTCGAAAAGAAAATTTCATATCCTTCCTTTAAATGCCAGTGGTTTAAACTACATTTGCGCCAAGCGGCCTGGGCGTTCATTTTTCCAATTTCATCTCCAACGATCTATTAGGCCAAAACCAATTTTAGTCAACCCAAAAGTTTGAATCCATTAACAACGCGACGATGACCAATGTTGATGTTTGCATAGTGTCCTTTCTTTACCTTCGATGCCTATGATGAAGTAAATTCTCTTTCGGGTTACGTTGCTCTTTCTTAAATAAAATAGGCCTAACGCCCATTCAGATAATAATGCCATAATAATCGGGCGGCGATGGCTCTCCAGGGTTTCCATTTCCTGCTGAGGGTATTCAGCTCGTCCGGTGTCGGGCGCGATGCCAGCCCCTTAACTTTTTGGGCGGCTGTCGCCAGAGCCAGGTCTGCACTCGGCATGATATCCGGCCGAAGAAGCGCCATTAAAAGATAAATATCCGCTGTCCAGGGGCCGATGCCTTTGACCTTGATAAGCTCAGCGCGCACCTTAGTGTCATCCATTGCAGCCAGCTTAGCAAGCACGAGATGCCCGTCGACAAGCGCTTTGGCCAGGCTGCGGCCATAAACGGTTTTTTGACGACTAAAACCAATAACTTTGAGCGTCGCATCGTCCAATTCGAGGAACCGAACCGGTGTCAGTGGCGAGGCTGCTTCCCGCAGACGATCATAAGCAGCCCGGGCTGATGCCAAGGATACCTGTTGCTCTAAAATAATGTGTATAAGCGTTAGAAACCCGGGCTCACGCGCCCACATCGGTGGAGGGCCTAATTTTGTCAGTATTTGTGCCAGGTCTGAATCGCGATCAGACAAAAAATGCAAACCCTGCCCAAATGTTTCCTCGGTCAGAGAAGCCGGCACAGATTCCTGGTGGATATCAATTTTTGATCTCATATATATCTTCGATTGCGTTAGTCGGCTTTATTGATGTCGAAGCTAAAAGGGGGGAATTCTGGATTTAATAGCTGGATTTCAATGATTTCACCGGCGTTCCATTCTTCCCAGCCTTCAGGAATGATAATCAAGGCATCTTTGCGGGCCATGGATATGAGCCTGCTCTTGAGTTTGGCGGGCTTAACGATGAGCTTATTTTTACCTTTTTCAAGGCGCGCATGAATAAATTGAGTCCAGTCTTTATGTCCGGCAACGGTTTCCGATAATTGTGCCCGGACCACCGGAAACGAAAACGAGGTTTCACCTTTCATTTTCATTAGAGCCGGGAGCGCCAGCTGCAAAAAGGCCATTTCATTGGATGGCGGTCCGCCGGGTAATATAAAAAACGGCTTTTTTTCTAAAAGTCCGAATCCAACCGGTTTTCCGGGTCCCATTCTTACCCGGCGATAAACACCCTGCCAGCTCAGATCTTCTACCACGTCTAAAATAAGATCCCGTTCACTGCCCCAGGCGCCGCCGCTGGTAATAAATGCATCTGCGTCCGCAAGCTGGGATGTGATGGCGTATTGAATTTCCTGTTTGCTGTCGCCGACAAGTACCGCGAAATACGAAAGGCCATAAAAGTCAAGCCAGGAACAAATTTCGATCATATTACTGGCATACAGCTTCCCGTCCGGCAATGGTTTCCCGGGAGCGACAACCTCATCACCGCTGGCAATAACGGCAACTTTGGGAGCCTTATAGACCGCGGTGCGATCGAGACCGGCTGAAGCCAACAGGCCGATGAGCGCTGGTAACAATTTTTCTCCTTTTCCGGCAACGGTTTCTTGCGGTCGAATGTCGGTTCCGCGTTCAAGGATGTTACGGCCTTTTTCGGCGGTATTATAGGCCAGAATCGTATCTTCTGACTGCTCGCAGAATTCTTCGGATAAAACAGCATCCGCACCTTTCGGCAACGGTGCGCCTGTGGTGACCCGGACCGCCTGGCCACCGATAATATGGAAATCCGACACATCGCCGGCCGAAAGTTGACCCACCAGCACCAGTTCTGCCGGTTTTTCGCTGGTCGCCTCGGATAGATCCGATGAGACAATCGCATACCCGTCTTTGCGCGAGGTGGTGACGGATGGGCTGTCAACTTTGGCGGCGATATCTTGGGCCAGAATTTTACCGGTGAGTTGATCAAGAGGCAAGACTTCGGCTTCGCCGGGAGAAACATGGGCCAGTGTCAGATCGAGCGCTTCGTCAAAACTGATAAATGTTTTCATATGCTGGGTTATTGGTTGTGTTTATTGTATTTAATTAACCGTAAATTTAATAAATGCAAAGAGCCCATTTTGCAAGGGTTCTGGGTTCAGGGCTCCTGGCTACTGGTTTCTGGCTGCTCGCAGCTGGCTCCTCGCTCCTGGTCAAAATCATATTGCCAGAAGCCAGTAGCCAGTGACAAGAGGCCGGGTACCATCTAACCTCTGAACCTTTGAACGTTGAACCTATGAACCAGACACCTGAAACCTGAAACCTGAAACCACTAGGAGCTGCCCGCATCATCCGTGATCTTAACCACCACCAGCGTAACGTCGTCTTCGGGCTCCTGGCCCTGGCGGAAATATTCTAATGCAGCCAGAATTTCATTCATTATTTCATTTGCGCTTGCAGCAGCTTTATGACGAATAATCTCCTTTATCGGCTCCTTACCAAAAAGGTCCCCTTCTGAGTTGAATGTTTCCCAGATTCCATCAGTTCCCAGAAAAATAATTTGTCCCTTTGCCAGGTTCGACTTTTCGTTCTCTTCATATAGGTGCTTTTCATCCAACCCCAGAGCCATGCCCGAGCCGTACAATTCTTCAAAAGTTTCGCTGGCCGGATCATACAGCAGGGCAGCGTCATGGCCGGCGCGCACCCATTTCAGAAGATGGTCTAGGGGGTCGACCATCAGGTAAAATAGGGTCATAAACCGACTGGTCTCATACACGTCAAGGGTTAAGTGGCGGTTGACCTCGGTTACGATTTGAGAAAGGGTTCCCGGCTGGGCGGATCGACTGCGAATCAGCGCCCGCGCCGTCGTCATCAAAAGACCGGCCGCGATACCATGGCCGGAAACATCTCCAATGACGACATTGAATTTTTCGGCGGAATTTTGAGCAACATTGAGAAAATCGTAATAATCCCCGCCGGTCTTGTTGCAGTAGATACTTTTTGCAGCAATATCGAGACCTTTTATAGCGGGGACTTCTTTAGGCAGCAGGTTTTGCTGGACCTCTTCAGCGAGTTCCAGGGCGCTAAGCATGCGGTTGTTGCCGATTGCCAGATCAATCAGACGGGTTACTGATCTGGCGGTATTAACGACGGTATTGATAGCATCGGAATCAATTTTTTTGATTCCGTTTTTCTTATTAAAGGCAATGATCGATACATCGCCTTCCGCATAATTAATATAGTTTGTGATCGCAAAACTCAAGAATTGCTTTACACCGTCATCAAACGGATGCGTCCTTTCAAACTCTGTCTGGGTCATGGATTCTGGTTTGTTTGCAGATGCCACACAGCCGTAAATATCACACTTCGCCTTGCGCGAGGCCCAAATCGGCGCTGCTGAATTTTCCGGAACCTGAATCAAATCGGATTTTGCCAGGTCATCGGGTTTGCCCTTAAATGCATATCCGGAAAGGTTTCCTTCTTTATCTTCTCTGGTGATAAAAACACCCTGGTAACCTTCTCCTAATATCAATAGGGCCAATCGGTCATATATATCATTTTGGATAATCAGTTCGTTGATTGAATTGATCACTTCACGGCTGAATCGTCTTATGGCCGACAAACTGGCCTCCATGGCTTTGCGTGATGATATTTCATCCAGCCATATCAGAATGTGACCGGCGGCACCGATCTTGGTCTTAACCTGATACCATTTTTCAGTGATTTTCGAATACAACTCCAAGGGCTCTGTCTCCCATTGGTCTCTAATTTCTTCGGTGGCCGTTAGAAGGGTTCTGGCCTCAGGGCTGCCAATTAAATCATGTATTTTTTGGATGTTATTTTTCTTAAAAAACGTTTTGGTATTGCCTGCAATTGCAACGATCCGGCCTTCGTTGTCGATTACAAAAGCAGGATCCTTGCGCTCGGCTGGGAGTTGACAGAGGATATCCATGTCCCTGCTTTTGAATTTTATGTAGGCCTTGGCAAAGCCCTGCACCAGGAGGGGAACGACATAAGGGACTGCGGAAAAAAAAAGGCCGTTGCCCTGGGCGGCATTAATGGTGGCACCAATCAAAAAAGCAACCAAATAGGTAATCGGGTTGATGAGTTCTTTGCCTAGAAAATTTAAGAAAAGCGAAATGCGCTGTGGCATGCGACGGACCCTCCGGGGCCAGACCCTTCAGCGGTCCGCCCGGAAATGGCGCTTTATTGAGGGTGGTTAATTATTTCGGCCCGATGAAACCGATGGAGTCGGTAATATATCAAATGCGAATCGTTCTCGTCGTCGTTCTCGTACTCGTCCTCGATTGAAGTCCGATAATTCACATCGCCAACTTGAGCTTCTCGATTACGAGCACGAGGTCGAGCACGATGACCTATTAAATGAGATCCACGCGGAAGATCTCGATGGGAAAGAATATAAAATGGCGGTGTGCAGGTGAAAAATAGCATTTGATTTCGATGCGGGTTTTTAATCTGTATGTTCGTCGATGCTGATCTGATCACCGCATTTTATCTTGCCCTCTTTAAGCACCCGCGCAAACACGCCTTCTCGCGGCATGATGCAATCGCCGGCTTTATAATAAATGGCGCACCGATTGTGGCACTCTTTGCCGATCTGAGTAATTTCAATCAGTACCTTTTTTCCCAATCGGACCCGGGTACCCACCGGAATGTTTTTCCAGTCAATGCCCGTGGTGGCGATGTTTTCGGCGAAATCGCCAAAGGTGACCTCAAGACCCTTTTGTCGGGCCTTCTCTATTTCTTCGGAAGCCAAAAAACTCACCTGTCGATGCCAGGTGCCGGCGTGGGCATCGCCCTCCAGGCCGTGCTCCTTCTTTAAATAGGCTTCATCGACCGTGACTTTCTGCGTTCCCTTTTTCTTGCTGGTTGCAATGGATACGATTTTCATATTTTAGGTTCCTATATTCTTAGCTTAAATGAAAGTGACTAAAGTGATCTAAAGTGGGAAGTGACTAAAGTTAAGGCGTCGCTGCGCTCCATCTTTTATAAAAATTGATCGTTCGACCCAGAGGCTCTCGACGGGTAGAATTCATTAACTTTAGTCACTTTAGTTCATTTTAGTCACTTTAGGCACTTTTATAGGCAATATCAATAGGCTCTCGGTTTTTTGATGAATATTTTAATTATCTTCGGCATCACACCTGTTTGTTCCCAATCAAAAAAATGCCATACGTAGCCCTCATATTTGGCAAAAATCTAATAATCTTGCCGTATCTATTCTGAGAATGGGTATTAATGGCGACTTCATTTAGGATTTTCAAGCCGACATCATCAATGAATTTTCTAAAATCTTTGATGGTGATCACCCGGATATTAGGCGTATTATACCATTGATAGGGCAGCTGCTTGGTGACCGGTGCATAGCCGGAGCATAGCAGCTGCAGGCGGCAGGCCCAGTGGCTGAAATTCGGGAAACTGACGATACCCCTTTTGCCAATCCGCATGATGGCCCGAATGAGGGTGTCCGGTTCATAGACCTGCTGCAGGGTCTGGCTTAAGATGACATAATCAAAGGTTTGGTCGGGATAATCGGGAACTTCCTCATTGATGTCTCCCTGAAGAACTGTAAGTCCTTTTTCAATGCACGTGGCGACCTTGTCTTCTTCAAGTTCGATTCCCGAGCCGGTCACCTGTTTATTGTTGATTAAAAATTTTAGCAGCTCGCCGCTACCACAGCCCAGGTCCAGCACGTGGGAGTCTGGATCTATCCAGGAGGCGATAATCTGAAGATCATAGCGCATGCTGTTATTTGCGGGTTTCGCGGCAGACACGTTCCAAAAATCCTCTCAATAAGGTCGTCAATCTCACATTGGGTATCAAAAAGGCGTCGTGGCCCCATTCGGCTACGATTTCGCAAAAACTCACATCCAATCCGTTTTTCTTCATGGCTTTGACCATGGCCTTGGATTGATAGGTCGGATACAGCCAGTCGGAGGTGAAAGATACCACCAGAAACTTGGCCTTGGCCTTTGAAAAGGCTTTCACCGCCGAGCCCTCACCGTATAGTTTTTCCATGTCGTAATAGTCGCCGGCTTTGGTGATGTATAAAAATGAGTTGGCATCAAAGCGATCCACAAATTTTTTGCCCTGATACCGCAAGTAACTCTCTACCTGAAAATCCGCGTCGAAGTTAAATGAGAAGTCGCTTTTATCCTGCAGCCGCCGACCGAACTTTAAGCGCATGGATTCATCCGATAAATAGGTAATATGGCCGATCATGCGAGCCACCGCCAATCCCAGATTTGGTTTGGGTCCGTCGTAATAATTTCCGTTGTTCCAATTGGGATCGGCCATGATGGCCTGTCTGGCCACCTCGTTAAAGGCAATGGCCAGGGCCGAGTGCTTGGTGGTGGTTGCCAGGGGAATGGCTGAAACCACCATATCCGGGTAGCGAACGATCCATTCCAAAACCTGCATGCCGCCGATAGAGCCACCAAGGACACACAAAATTTTCTCGATTCCCAGATGATCCATCAGCGCTTTTTGGGCTGCGACCATGTCTCCGATGGTGACCACCGGAAAATCAAGTGCGTAGGGTTGGACGGTTTTCGGATTAACGCTGCAGGGTCCGGTAGACCCCATGCAGCTGCCAATGATGTTTGAGCAAACGACAAAATATTTATGGGTATCGATGCCCTTGCCGGGTCCGACCATAATATCCCACCAGCCGGGCTTTTCGCTTTCATTTCGATAATAGCCGGCGGCGTGCGAATCTCCGGAGAGGGCATGCAGAATCAAAACGACATTACTTTTATCCGGATTTAACGTGCCGTAGGTTTCGTAGGCAATGGTTATCGGTCCGAGTTTGGCTCCGTTTTCCAGTACCATTTCATCAGGCGGTTCGGCAAAAGTGAAAAGTTTCTTCTCCACCAGGCCTACCGAAATACCTTCTTTGTCATGTTCAATATATTCGCTCATAATCGAATAATGCAAATCACGAAAACACTAAAAACTTATTATTTTTTCTCTTTTGTGATAAATAATTTTTTCTGCTTATCTGGAAAGTCCAAGTTTCATTAGATAAACCCTCTATGGAAGCCGCTCCCACATTCAATACCACTTGTTCTTTCTGGATAACCGGATAATTTTTTTTAACTCCCGAACCAGGCGTGTTATGTATATAACTCTCAATGTGCCGTTTCATCTAAATATAGGCATAAGAAGAAGGGTTGGCTAATTTTGATACTTGATTTTTTTGACGAGGGCAAGAGAAATCAAATTTGGGCAAATGCCTGGTCTAAATCATTTTTAAAATCCTATTCTCCTTAAAGGGCGGAATTATTAGGTGCGCTGACGCTTACTCAGCGAGGCGGGTTTTTTCGTGAAATGATTTACGGTCTGTGGCAGGCAGTTTATCTTATCAGCGGCTCAAATACTTCGCAGGTCCGGCATATCTTCATTTTTTCTTTCCAGTCTTTCTGGACGGTGCCATCGCAAATGGTTCCATTGATAAACCAGCAAAGCTCTCCGGCACCGAATTCCCAGGCCGGACATTTGCTTTTTTGTTCCGGGCTGCATTTTTTAATCTGCCAGCAGGATTTGTTTTTGCCCATTTTGGTATTCTGCTTAACCGTCAAAAAATATATCTGACGTTCGACGGCAGCCGGTATTTTACGCCAGCCCTGCTCATAGCTGTGTACTGCCTTTAGCGATACGCCCAGCAATTGGGCTATTTGCGCCTGGGTCTTTTTTAATTTTTTGCGAAACTTTTTAAACTCTGCACTTTCCATAAATCGCTTCCTTTACCCGCTTTTAAAATTTTAAAGCTAACCTTATTACCTGAATTTTGCACGAGTCGGAGGCTTCCATAGGCAAGGCATTTAAGGGCGATGTCGTAGTATGCTACTTCGAGTCCTTAATAACACAGCATATGGGAGCCTCCGACTCGCCCTCGGGGTGAAAATAGATGAGAAATAAAAAAGATCATCATCCGATTTACTTTTTAAGTAAAATGTATTGTACACTATTCTTGTGCGAACCTGCTGCAATTAAATAACCAAAAGATTCTCATCTATTTTCATGCAAAGTTCAGGTATTAATTTGCTACATTGTAGCAGGTGTGTCAACAAAAAAGATTACAGTCGCATTCTGCAAACCGCATTATCCAAAGCCTTCAAGCTCACAATTTGAATACGAAGTTAGTGTTGCGTCCCGCAAGTAATTTACAAAAAACGGTCCTATTTTAGGTTTCAGGTGTCAGGCCCCTGGCTACTGGCTTCTTGCTTCTGGTCTCTGGCTTAGACTTCACTGAGCAGTTCGACCGTCTTCGACCCTGAGGCTCAGGCCCAAAGGAAGCTCATCCCAAAAACTCACCTCCAAGGGACTCGTCGGGGACGAGTCGCTAGTCGCTGACCACGGGTCACTGGCTACTGCCAGCAGCCAGAAGCGAGCAACCAGCGGCCAAAACGCTGACACCTGAACACTGACACCTGAAACCATAGACATTTAAGAACGCAACTGGACTAAAATATGCCGGCCGACTTTTGCAATATGTTTGTGGGACATTACACTAGTGCCTGCCGCAACCGGATTCCGTCAGAGAGCAGCGGTGATAACGCCGCCACCCAATACAGTATCGTCGGCGTAAAGCACGGCAGACTGTCCCGGAGTCACCGACATCTGCGGTTCTCTGAATAAAATTCTGGTTTGATTATCGGTCGGTGGAAAAACCGTTGCCTGCGCTTCTTTGTGCCTGAGACGTATCTTGACCCGTACTTGCTGCGGTTGATCAATCCGATCCACGGAGATCAAATTTAAATCCGCAGCCACCAGTCCTTTTGAGAGGTTTTCGCGATCGCTGACGATAATGCGGTTGTTGTCCGCATCGATTCGGCTGACATACAGCGGTCGGTGGGAAGCAATCCCCAGGCCGCGGCGCTGGCCGATGGTATAATGAATTATTCCCCGGTGCCTTCCAAGGACCTGACCCCCTTCATCCACAATTTCGCCGGCTTGAATCTCGTCTTTGTCAAAAAGAATTGAATAATCTCCGCCGTCAATGAAATCCTGGCTTTCTTCACGATCTGCTGTTTCCAGCCCCAGCGAGCGTGCAATTTTTCTGACTCCCTGTTTGGTATGCTCTCCGACTGGAAAAAGCGTACGTGCGAGTTGTTCCGGTGTCAGGCCATAAAGAAAATAGGTCTGATCTTTTGAACGATCCGCAGCCCGTTTCAACAAAAACCGACTGCCGGATTTTACAATCCGGGCGTAGTGGCCGGTGGCAAAGTAATCAAAGTCCAACCCGGCCTGCCTGGCCTTTTCTAACAGGAAGCCAAACTTGAGTTTCTGGTTGCAAACGACACACGGATTTGGGGTTTTACCTTTCAGGTATTCATCTCTGAAGTAATGGATGACGTGGTTTTTATATTCCTGCCGCAGATCAATTGCATGAAAAGCAATATGGAGCTTTTCACAAATAGCGGCAGCCGACTCGACATCCTCTTTTTCGCCGGGGCCGTAGCAGGCATGCCTGGCAGACGTTTCGGGGATAACGGAGCCGTCATATATTTCCATGGTGATTCCGAAAACCTCAAAACCCTGTTTGTGCAGTAAAGCCGCGGCAACAGAAGAATCCACTCCGCCACTCAGACCGACAGCTACCTTTGCTTTTTTATTTTTCATTATTAATTTCTCAAAGGCGGATAAACCTAATCGAACGATAACCTACAACCACGAAGACCACGAAGAACGCGAAGAATGAAAATTAGTTAAGGCCCCTGAAGCGCTTCGTGAACTTCGTGTCCTTCGTGGTAAAATTCTTTCATGTACTTACGCCAATATACAACCACAAAGGTCACAAAGAGTTTGGGAGGTTTTGATTAAATTTTTTCCTTTGTGTTCTTCGTGTCTTTGTGGTGAAATTTTTTATGGTTTTTTTAAAGCGGCATTCAGTGAGCCGCTTTTAAAGCCGTCCAAATCCAGCGTTACATATAAAAACCCTAAGTCGTGCAGCTTTTGGCTGATGGTCTTTCGTTGCTGCATGGCCAAACCGAAATCCTCAGGCACAATTTCGATCCTGGCCGTATCACCGTGATGCCGAACTCGCAACACCTGGAACCCCAGATCACTGAGAAACGCTTCTGCGGCTTCGACCTGTTTTAGTTTCTCCCCACTGACCTCCTGGCCGTAAGCTATTCGGCTGGCCATGCAGGGCATGGCCGGTTTGTCGGCAACATCCAGGCCGAAGAATGTGCATACATTACGGATGGCAATTTTATCCATTTTCAAATCCACATAGGGTGCCAGAATTGATGCCTCCTCAGCGGCCAGTATGCCCGGCCGGTAATCACCTAAATCATCGAGATTGACACCGTAAAAAACCGGCCAGGGCGAGTCACTTAAGGGATTTCCCGGCTGCATGCGCATTTCCTCGATCTTTTCAAACAGAGCCTTTTTGCAATGGTAACATCGATTGCCCTGATTAGCCGCATAATGCGGATTTTGCATTTCCTGTGTGTGAATGATTTGCAGGGGGATGTCGTGTGCTTGCGTGAAAGCCAGGGCATGGCCATATTCCCTGCGCGAAAGCGAAGGACTGTCTGCCAGCGCGGCCAGCATATTTTTCCCAAAAGCCAGGTGGGCGACATACGCCAGCAGGGCACTGTCAACACCACCGCTGTAAGCGATAATAGCCCCTTCATACCTGGAAAAATAGGCCTTCAATTTTTTTGTCCAGGTTTCAGACGACAAATTTTTTTCTGTGATTTCGTGCATGTCAATCAAGACTTTATCTTAACATGTCCTTATGAGGGCTCCAGCCCGATTGACTCCATATCATCCACGGTGTACCGGATGGTCTGTATTGCGTTAAGAAGTCGTGTATAAGTCATGGCCAATCCTATGTTTTCAGCGAGCACCAACAGCGAGTCGATGTCCTTGTCCGAAATTTCCCAGGCGTCATGGTGATACAGCCGCAAGGCCCCGATCGCGTTACTATTAAAAATGATTGGAACGGATATGATGGCGCCGATGCCTTCATTTTTGGCATCATCAGGGTATTGCAAGAGGTCGGTTTTATTCACATCTCGAATGACAATGGTTTTTTTCTTTAAGGTCGCACCGATGCTTTTTCCGGTTAATAATGGCCCCTTGTGTAAATATTTCATACTCAATCCAAAGCTTGCAAATACTTCCAGTTCTTCGCTTTCCTGATTTAGCGCAAATAGGGTACATCCCTTAATATCTAATGCTGCAACCAGAAGTTGGGTCAGATGATTGGCCATGATTTCCAGGTTATCCGATTCGGCTATCGCTCTGAAGACAACCTTAAAAATATCAATATCAATTTTTTCTTCGACAGACATGAAATCCCTCCTTTGCTGGTTAAACCGCGCTTCTAACCCCTTGAAATTTATCTATGTCGACAGATTGAAAGACTTTTTGTTGCCACAGGATCAGATGTGTTAAATCGACTCTATGACACGACGCAGATCGTCACGTCTTTTAGGGCAGAGATCACCTTATTATATCTGCTTCCGGTAAAAAACCGGGTTGCCTTGCCGGGTTTGTGACTGACGACAATGACATCGAATTTATTTTTCGTGGCGATATCAATAATCTCGCTGGCAACCTCTTTTTTGCGAGGCTGGAAAACAGTATAAACTCGGCCATCTGCAAATCCATTATCCACAAGCTTCTGTTTGATCGTTTTGAGTTCAGTTTCCTGCTCCGTAATTTTCTGGGAAAGGTAGCTTAGACTCGCTTTGAGTTTGCTGGTAACAGAACTAGCGGCTGTCTCAATCTCAGGAACAGGTGTGTACGCGTTAAATACGGTTACTTCAATTTCCTCTAGTTTGCCAAACGTGCTGATAACAAAATCTAAGGCTTTTTCATCGAGACGAGTGAAATTGTAAGGTAGCAACAGTTTTTGTATGGCCATTGGTTTCCCCCTTAAAGCTGGTTAGGATTTGACATATCAGGACGTATACCTCACGGCCAACATAGGGAGGTATCACTAGAACGGCTCAGGTTATATTGACAGCACCCCGGTGTGTGCTGCATTTGAGGACAATCAAAGTGGCTGGATAACTGCATTCGGATCAGATTCTGTTTCAGAATCTAAATATTTGATCTGCGAGGCTAAAGTGCCCATTGATGTTTAGCCTCTTGTAATTAACAGAAGTCTCACAAAGTGGTGACTTGTGTCAATAAAAAAGTTTGTTTTATGTGAGGCTTGGACGCATATGATTTCATATAAAACCGCGATTTTTCTATATCTAAAAGACTTGATTTTCGTCTTCAAACTTGAGATGGTGATAGGCTCTATGTTTAGCGGCAAATCATCCGGTCTGAGAATTTCGACAAAATTTCAATTGCGACAAAGGAGGATGCTGATGCACCTTAAGGAGGTTCGTATTTCGAATTACGAACTGTGCGTTGAAGTGAGAAATGTTTTACCCATGACCCGTAAGCCATGGGGCCCCGTTTTCCTGTATTTTGTCAAAATTATGTAGTTTTTGATATTCAATTCATATGGTTAATAATATAATTAGCTGAATTAATTAAAGTATTTAAAAATGGATAGTTTTTGGCTTGGATTTTGCTTTAATATTGAGACGATTTGCAACCCGATCAATCGCGGTTGGTCGATTATCCGTGATTGGATCGCACAGGTTTTGGCAGCGAAATATCTGAGCCCATGAAAAATTTATGGTACAAGATCCTTTTTTTATCAATTCTGCTCGTGGTGATGGCGTTATACAGTGTCGATGCCGACGCCGATACCGTCTCTGATACCTTTCCTGTATATGACAGTATTCGCCCCAACGTTTCTTTCTGGGAAAAAATATATTCGGAATATTCCACCACCCAGGGTGTAATTCATGATAAGCGCTACCTGGGTATCATTTATGAGATCATTGATCTGAAAGACCGCAATCGCCAGGGTAGTATAAAAACCAATCGGGACCGAATTAAAAAGGCTAAAAAGAAATACAAACTGATCCTGGCCAAACTCGCACGGGGTGATACCCCAATCGGGCCCGAGGAGCAGCGTGTGGCCCATTTATTTGGAACTGAAGCGAAGCGGTCCGATTTTCAGTCAGCGATGCGCAATCTGCGCTGTCAGGTGGGGCAGAAAGATCCATTCCGACAGGGCATCATTCGATCCGGTGCCTACCTGGAAGAAATTATGCAGATCTTCCGCGATTACGGTTTGCCGGTGGATTTAGTCTATCTGCCCCATGTGGAATCATCTTTTAACCTCAAAGCCTACAGTAAATTCGGTGCTGCCGGCATCTGGCAGTTTATCCGTTCCACGGGCAAACAATATATGACCGTCAGTTATGCGGTCGATGAACGGCGGGACCCCATCTTTTCTTCGCGCGCGGCCGCCCGATTGTTAAAGCGAAATTTTAAAAAATTTCAGAACTGGCCTATGGCCATTACCGCTTACAACCACGGCGTTGCCGGCATGCTGCGGGCCCAAAGGCGCAAGGGAAGCTACGAAGCCATATTCAATGAATACCGCAGTCGCATATTCAAATTTGCTTCCCGTAATTTTTATTCGGAATTTTTAGCGGCCCGGAAGGTCGCACGCGATTATCGTCAGCATTTTGGTGAGCTTGTACTGGACAAGCCTTTAAGCAGTGAGACAGTGGTGTTGGCCGGATACGGCTCATTGCCGGAAATCGCCAGGCAGCTTAATCTGGAACTTGATGTGCTTGGCGATCTCAATCCTGCTTTGCGAAACCCGGTGCTGAGCGGGCAAAAATATGTACCGCGTGGTTTTCATTTGAGACTGCCCGCTCAATCCGATCGGGACTGGCAAAGTGTGCTCGCCGAACTGGCACCGAAAATTTATAAAAACTACCAGAAACGCAGCCGGATTTATACCGTCCGCAGAGGGGATACAGCCGGAGAAATTTCCCGGATCCACGGCGTAAACCTGCGCGATCTGATTGCAGCCAACAATCTGGATGCCCGCGC
>Ga0255055_10000540_pt1 | contig 29306 bp, 26 predicted proteins | sample JV7_2_27_MG_FD_188633 | JGI IMG/M metagenome (GOLD analysis project Ga0255055, IMG submission 188633) | Seawater microbial communities from Jervis Inlet, British Columbia, Canada - JV7_2_27 | ecosystem: Environmental > Aquatic > Marine > Inlet | place: Canada: British Columbia | collected...
CAGATTTTCCTCCACCTTGCGGGACCTACAAGGACTTTCGAGTCCAGGTTTAGCCGGAGTCCCCCGCTGCTCACTGATCGCATCAACCGGCTGGTCATCCACGTATGCTTTTTCTTCCCGGATAAGTTTTACAGCAAATTCATAAAGCTTCACGAAATAATCCGAGGCATAGTACAGCCTGTCCTCCCAGTCAAAGCCCAGCCATCTAACATCTTCCTGTATGGATTCAACGTATTCAACATCTTCCTTAACCGGGTTGGTATCATCAAAGCGCAGGTTACATTTCCCTCCATATTTTTCCGCCAGTCCGAAATTCAGACAGATGGACTTGGCATGCCCGATGTGCAGGTAGCCGTTTGGCTCCGGTGGAAAACGTGTATACACCCTTCCCTCATTCTTTCCTTCTGTAAGGTCCTCATCGATAAATACCTCGATGAAATTCTTCGTTTCTTTTAAATTGTCCACTGACTTGTCCTCGCTCATATGTAATAGTTTAGGCAGTACAAAATTAAAATATTTAAGGATTGTCCGGGGGAATTTGTAATTTTCCGGTCCAAATGGGACTGATACAGATTGAGAATATGGAATTCTATGCCTTCCATGGTCATTTCCGGGAAGAGCAGATCGTAGGGAATAAGTTCCTCGTTGACCTTAGCATAGATTCTGATATGGCCGCACCAGCCTCCTCCGACAACCTGAAGGATGCCATTAATTACCAGCTTGCCTATAAACTGGTTAAGGAAGAAATGGAGAAGAAATCCAAACTGTTGGAAAATATTGCCAAGCGGATCCTGGATACAATCTATGACAATTTTAATGGGGTCAGGAAAGTAACTGTTAAAGTATCTAAAATGAACCCGCCCATGGGTGGAGGCCGTATTGAAAAGGTCAGCATCACCCTTACCCGGTAAAATGGAAATAGCAGACACAAATAAGAAATGCCCCAAATGCGGCAACTCCTTTCAATGTATGGGGAATGAGGATTGCTGGTGCGAAAGCTACCAGATCCTGCAGAAGGATTTCCTCCGGATCACGCAGAATTACAGCGATTGCCTTTGTCCCACATGCCTGAAGGAATATACTTCGGAGTGATATATGATTTTAGATAGCTTCAGTAATTGATAACAAAAAGTTCAGTCTTATGTCAACTTTTCAGCCTTTCAACATGGAACGATACATGTCTGCCTACGAGCAGGATGTTAAATATAATTTATCCGAGAGTGGTGTTCACCCCATGCTGCTCAGTGAATTGCTTGAACTGAAAAAAGGTTCACTGGATGAGCTGCTGGCAACCGACATCAATTATGCCCATGCGAATGGCAGGCCTGAACTCAGGGAAAACATTGCCCGGATGTACGAGGGTGCAACAGCTGATAATGTGCTGGTGACCGTAGGTGCCATTGAGGCAAATTACAATTCCCTCCGAACGGTATTGAATAAGGGTGATGAGGTGGTAATCCAGCTGCCCAATTACATGCAGGTCTGGGGGATTGCTAAAAACCATGATTATCTGGTTAAAACTTTTTCCCTGCTTGAGGAGAAAGACTGGGCACCGGACCTTGATGCACTGGAGAACATGGTAACGGACGAAACCAAACTGATCGCCATTTGCAACCCAAATAACCCGACGGGACGCATCTTCAGGGAGGATGAAATGCTTGCCATTATCCGGATAGCTGATAAAGCAGGAGCATGGATCCTGGCAGATGAAGTTTACACCGGTGTTGAGCAGAAAACCGATGAGCAGACCCCTTCCTTCTATGGAAAGTATGATAGGGTACTAGCTGTGGGCAGTATGAGTAAAGCATATGGCCTTCCCGGTCTACGGACAGGCTGGGTTGTCGGTCCCACAGATATCATTGACCAGATATGGGCAAGGCATGAATACAATACCCTCAGTGCAACCATGCTTTCGAATAAACTGGCTGCCCTGGCATTATCCGAAGAGGTTCGACCCATTGTAAGGCAAAGGGCACGTGATTATGTACGAAAAGGATTCCCCATACTTAAAGAATGGATGAGTAAGCAAAACGGGAACCTGCGATGCGTCCCCCCGGAAGCTGCAGCCATTGCCTTTATCAAATATGATCTGGACATTAATTCTACAGACCTGGTATTAAAGCTGATCAAGGAGCAATCAGTGATGATCGTCCCGGGTGACCACTTTGGTCTGGACGGTTTTCTCCGGGTCAGCTACGGCCTTCCGAAAGACTATTTGCAAGGCGGACTCAACGCCATTTCAGAAGTTCTGTCAAAACTTTAATGCCATGGAGATCATCAAGCTGGATCAGATAAAACGGATCCTGCCCTCAATCGATATTATTCCACAGATAGAGAAGGGTTTCCAGGCGTATTCTGAAGGCAGGGTGATTGTACCCCCCATCGGGGAAATGATCCTGGACAAAGGCGAGGTTCATATCAAATACGGATATGTGGAAGGGGAAGCCTACTATGTGATCAAGATCGCATCAGGGTTTTATGGTAATCCGGCCCTGGGACTGCCATCAGGCAACGGTATGATGCTTCTTTATAAACAGGATACCGGGGAAATGTTAGCCATCCTTCTCGATGAAGGGTATCTGACTGACGTCCGAACAGCCATAGCCGGGGCCATTGCAGCCAGATTTCTTGCCCCTTCAAATGTGGATAAGATCGGGATCGTGGGTACAGGGATTCAGGCCAGGCTGCAACTGTTATACCTGAAAAATGCAACAGAATGCAGGGAGGTCCTGGTTCATGGAAGGAGCCGGGAGAAAATGGATACCTACAAATCCGAAATGGAAAAAGAGGGATATAGCGTTGAGACCACATCGGATCCTTCGGAAATACTCAAACAATGCAATATCATTGTCACAACCACACCTTCCAAATCTCCCATACTAAACCATGGTGAATTGAGGGAAGGAACCCATATAACTGCCATGGGATCTGATACCCCGGATAAACAGGAATTAGATTCATTGATACTCAGGGACGCAGACCTTGTTGTCGCAGACAGCATCCAACAATGCATGGTCCGGGGAGAAATTCACAGGGCTATTGCAGCCGGTCATCTGAACAAAGAAGGATTGGTCGAATTGGGTAATGTCATTTCCGGCTCAGCAAAAGGAAGAACCTCGGACCAGCAAATCACCATTGCTGACCTGACCGGAGTGGCAGTCCAGGACATCAGTATTGCCACTGCAGTCTACAAGGCTTTAACAGGATAGTATCTCCTCCATTCTTTCTTCGCTAAAGCTCTCCACATTTTATACCAGCTTATTTTCTAGAATAGGTTAATGATTTTTTCTGATCAAATCATTAAGATAAGAGTAAGGTAGGATTACCACTATTTGCAATTAGTAAACTAATTAGTTAACTTTGAATGGTAGCCAGAAGGATCATTGTCTTTAAGGATGATTTCATAAAATTCTACAGATCACAAGATTATAAGGTTCAGCAAAAGATTGAATATACCTTGGACCTGATAAGGTTCGAGCGGCAAATACCCAAAAAGTTCTTTAAATATCTGGAAGGTACTGATGGGATCTATGAAATACGGGTGAAAACAACATTCAAGGACATTCGAATTTTGTGTTTTTTTGATGTAGCAGAATTGGTTGTTTTGACAAATTGTTTTTTAAAAAAGACCAGAAAAACCCCCAGAAGGAAAATTGAATTGGCGGAGAGGCTGAGAAGGGAATATTTATGGGACAAAAATAAAATCCACCCAAAATGAGAAATATAACTGATTTTGAAAATTTACTCATTGAAAAATACGGTCAGAAAGGTTCACCGAAAAGAGAGAAATATGATACGGAGTCCCTGGCATTCAGATTAGGTGTAATGTTGAGGGAGGCAAGAAAAGAGGCCAATATAACACAGGAACAATTAGCCCAAAGAACAGGCACAAAAAAAAGCTATATCTCAAGAATTGAAAGAGGTAAAAGTGATATACAGATTACAACCTATTACAAACTGGTCGAATTAGGACTTGGAAGAACATTAAATGTCTCAATCGGGTGAGCAGCTACTCGTACCTCAATGAATTAACCGGATTTGTGTTGGATACGCTCCAGGCATGCCAGGATATGGTCAGTACAGAAATGATAACTGATCCAATGGCCGCAATCACAAAGATCCACAGGCTTATGGAAACCTGATAAGCGAAATTCTCCAACCATTTTTTCATCAGGATCCAGGAGATGGGCCAGGCAATCAGGTTGGCCAGTAAAACCCATCTCAGGTAGATCGTAACGAACCTGTAAATGACTGATCTTGAAGATGCTCCATGCGATTTTCTGACTCCGATCTCCTTTGTTTTTTGCTGTGCTGTATGGGTGGCGATGGCAAAGAGCCCGATGCAGGTAATCAGGATGGTCAGGATGGTGAAGGCCAGGGATAGCATTCCTATCCTCATCTCACTTCTGTACTGACGGTCTAATCCTTCATCAACGAAATTGTACTCAAAAGGAAAACCGGGGACTACCTTGTTCCAGATCTTTTCAATATGATCCACGGCCTCCTGAAGATTGCCGGGCAGTATCCGTATCAACGCAAGGTTATAGAACTCTGGCCATATGTTCAGGATGAGAGGTTCAATTTTATATGTTAAAGGGAGGGAATGAAAATCATTGACCACACCGATGATTTCAATCCTGTCGGAGTCAGACAGGAAATAATGTCCCACTGCATCCTCATACCCCAGAAACTTTTTGGCTTCCTCGTTGATGATGAACCGGGCTGTATCAGCTGCAAAATCCTTTGAGAAGCCCCTTCCTTCGATGATTTTCATATCTGCCGTTTCTACAAAATCCGGATCCACAGAAATAAAAGAGAACGATACGATCTCGTCATCATCTTTCCCTTCCCAGTCTATTCCCCTTACCATGCTCCAGGCAGAGGATGGCAGAGACGATGCTCGTGCAGCATTTGAGATCATGGAATGGGCCAGAAGCTCCTGCCTGAAGGGTTCAAACTTTTCGTAGAGATCCCCCTGCAGGTAAACATACAGGAGGTTCTCCTTATCATATCCGAGATTCTTCTGATTGATATATCGGATCTGGCTGTATATGATCAGTGTAGTGATGATCAGACCAATGGAAATGGTGAATTGAAAAACCAGCAGAACAGTCCGGAAGGTAGCCTGGCCCTTTCCTGTTATTATTTTGCCCTGAAAGGCACTCACTGGGTTGAAGGAGGAGATCAGCAGGGCCGGATAGCTACCAGACAGCAGTGTGGTGAGCAGGATCAGGACAAGCATGGCCAGGATAAATGTGGGGTCGAGATAGGGGATGCTTATGGATTTCCCGGTCATCTGGTTAAACAGGGGCCTGAATAATTCCACAAGCATCATGGCCAGCAGAAAAGCTGCAAAGACCTGGTGGAAGGCTTCTCCCATGAACTGAAAGAACAATTGTTGCCGCCCGGCGCCATTAACCTTCTTTACCCCAATTTCTTTAGAGCGTTTAACAGACAGTGCCGTAGATACATTCGTAAAATTGATGCAGGCGATCAGGATGATCAGGAATCCGATGACGGAAAAAATATAGATATACTGGGCCCTTGGGTTCTGCTCATCCAGGGCATTCAGGTGGACATCCAGAATGGGTTGGGCAACCAGCTCTATGGTACTTTCCGAGCTCATGTATTTCCTTATATGGGATGTCAGCCTGTTGTTCAGGGTATCGGGATGAACATGCTTGTCGATATATACATAGTGCCTGATAAAATGGTCGAACCAGCTAACCGCTGCTTCAGTATTCCCGTGGATAGTTATTATTGGGACCATCATATCGTAATCCAGGTCGGTATTGCCCTCAACGTTCTCAATAACCCCGGTAACCGTATAGGTATCCTTTTTATCAAACTCCAGGATTTTCCCCATGGGATCATCAGCGCCAAAATACTTCTCTGCCTGTTCCTGCGTCAATACCAGTGAATAAGGTTCTGTGAGTGCAGTGGCAGGATCCCCTTTTATAAATTGGAAATTGAACAGCTCGAAATAAGCATTATCCGTAGCACACAGGTTCCGCTCATTGTAATAATCCGTACCGTTATTTATAACCGCTTCGTGCCTTACCACACGAACTGCCTGGGAGACTTCAGATACTTCATCAAGAAGAGAAGGTGCAAGGGGATAGGGAAGTGACGAATTGAGCTTATATTCCTCTCCCATTTTGTATTTCTTATAAAGGAGTACTATCTGGTCCGCTTTATCATGCATCTTTTCATAACTGAGTTCATCGACCACCCAGAGCATGATCAGGATGGAACTGGCAATCCCGATTCCCAATCCCACAATATTGATAAGATAATAGAATTTCTTTACCCGCAGTATCTGTAATTCCGTTTTGAAATAATTCAGCAGCATAACACAAATATCATTGTTTTCAGGGGAAGTCTAACAATTTGAATGCCACTATTTCTATTTTACATATAATCAATCACTTGCAATGAAGACATCTGGATCTTGAACCAATACAGTAGTCCATAAACTCTCGATTATGTTCGATAATAGTACAAAATATGTCCGAAAATAGTACATTATTTTATACATTTGACCTTGAAAGTTTTCATTGATGGCAAAGTCCCCCGCTTCCATATTGATTGTCGATGACGATCCCGGCATCCTGACTGCATCGCAGATGTTTCTAAAGCAACTTTTTACGCTTGTCCAGGTGGAAAGTGATCCGCAAAACATCCCAGCACTGATCAATGAACAGAAGTTCGATGTTATCCTGCTTGACATGAATTTCACCCTCGGGAAGAATGATGGGGCAGAGGGCATTCACTGGCTGAACAGGATTCTGGAGCAGGACCCTTCCTCCGTGGTGGTATTTATCACGGCCTTCGGAGGAGTGGATCTGGCAGTAGAGGCAATGAGATCCGGAGCCTTTGATTTTATTGTGAAACCATGGAAGAATGAAAGGCTCCTGGGGGTGATTCGGACAGCATTGAAACTCAGTGAGACAAAAAAGGAGGCAGAAAAGTACCGCACCCGGCAGGAACAGCTCCAGCAGGATATGGATCATTTGTCCGGTATGATAGTAGGCGAATCCCTTCCCATGCAAAAGGTTTTGGACATGGCCGGGAAAGTGGCGGGTACCGGGGCTGATGTACTGTTGCTGGGGGAGAATGGTACCGGGAAGGAGGTGGTTGCAAGGGAGATACACAGGAAGTCAGCCAGGAAGGATGAGGTATTTATAAGTGTCGACCTGGGTGCCATCCACGAAAACCTGTTTGAAAGTGAATTATTTGGCCATGTCAGGGGGGCATTCACGGATGCAGGCAACGATAAGCCCGGGCGATTTGAGATCGCCTCCGGGGGCACTCTTTTTCTGGATGAGATCGGTAACCTCTCTTTGCCTTTGCAGGCTAAACTCCTTTCTGTCCTGCAGAACCGAAGGGTCATCAGGGTGGGTTCGAACAAGGAGATTCCTGTAGATGTGAGACTGATCTGTGCCACCAATATGCCCCTTTATGAGATGACACAGCGAAAAGAATTCAGGGAGGATCTGCTTTACCGGATTAATACAGTAGAAGTCAGGATACCCCCGCTGAGGGAAAGGACGGGTGATATCCCTCTGCTGGCGGAGTATTTTCTCGACAGATATTCTCAGAAACATAAAAGAAAAGGTCTCAGGATACCACAGCGTACCTTTGAAAAACTCGAGAAATATTCATGGCCGGGAAATGTAAGGGAATTCCAGCATGCCATAGAAAGAGCAGTCATCCTGGCAGAAGATAAGATACTGGGTTTTAGCGACCTGGTCACCGACTACTCTGTCTTTGCAGACAGGCGGGAAACAGAGAACCTGAATCTAAATCAAATGGAGAAGAAACTGATATTAAAAGCGATCAGCAATAACCAAGGAAACATGACTCGTACGGCTACTGATCTTGGCATTGCTAGGCAAGCCCTTTACAGAAGAATGAAAAAGCATGGTTTATAAACAAAACACACTTTTCCTTGTCCTTCGGCTCATGGTGATCCTGGCCGTGATGATGGCCATTCCGTTTCTGACAGGGTTTATAGAAAAGGGCCAGTTGATATTCACCTATGTTGTAATTGTTTTGATCCTTGTTGTCCTGATTTTCGAACTCATCCGTTATACCAACCGGAGTAACAGGGAACTGACCGAGTTCCTGCAGCACATTCTGAACAGGGATTTTAATCTGCGTTTCAATGTAGATAAGGCCAGGGGAACCAGAAAAGAGCTATACCGGACTTTCAATAATGTCTTGCAAACCTATAAGGATATTAAGATCGAGAAGGAGGTTCAGTTCCGTTTCCTGGAACATATCGTGGAACTTATCGAAGTTGGCATAATTGTACTTGATCAAAGGCAAAAAATCGTTTTGATAAACTCATCAGCCGAAGCCATGGTAAAGGTCAGCTCTCCAGGGACATGGGAACAGGTCAGGAAAAAGAACCAGACTTTCACTGATGCAGTGGATCAGGTCAAAGGTTCTCAACGGGTTTTATGCGAATCCAAATCCGGTCAAAAAACCATGCGTCTGGTAATTCATGTAAACAGGACCAGCATGCTGGAGGAGCCTTACACCCTGGTCACATTTCAGGACATTGGATCTGTGGCTGAGGATATGGAATCAGGAGCCTGGGTGAGGCTGATGAGGATTCTCAACCATGAGATCAGGAATTCCATCACCCCGATCAGTTCTCTGGCCGAAACGATCATGATGATCCTGCATCATGAAGATGGTCACCGTAAGGTACTTGCTCAGCTAAATCCACAAAACCTTTCTGACATTCAAGTCTCCATTGAAACCCTGCGGCAGAGAAGCGATAACCTGCATCAATTCATAGATGACTACCAGAAACTCACAAAGATCCCGGCACCGGTTCCGATGAAGATAGAACTACAATCCTTTATTGAAGAGATACATTCACTGTTCCGGACCGATTTCGATAATAGGAAGATCAAATTCCTTTCTGAAATAAAACCGGAGGATCAGATGTTAAGGGCTGACAGGAACCTCCTTCAACAGATCATGATAAATCTGGTGACAAACGGACTGGACGCTCTTGAGAATGTAGATAACCCGAAGCTGGTAATTCGTTCCCAAACCGAAAAAGGCAGTATCCGGATAAGTGTTACTGATAATGGTGCTGGCATTGACCAGGATATCCTGAATGAGATCTTTGTTCCTTTCTATACGACAAAACCTCAGGGATCGGGAATAGGGCTCAGCCTGGCAAGGCAGGTAATGAGGATGCATGGTGGGAATATATGGATCACTTCGAGGATGAGAGGGGGTACAACGGTGTACCTGGACTTTCAGGGTTAGGTTAATTTTAGTAAATTTGCATCCACCGAGACAGGATGGAACCATTCATCACCGAGTGAGGGTTTCAAATTTGGTCGGTTTGCCGAGTGGCTAGGCGCTGGTCTGCAAAACCAGTTACAGCGGTTCGAATCCGCTACCGACCTCAGCAGACAGCTAACACGTAATTAAACAGCGCGTTAGCTGTTTTGCTTTGGGGCAAAGTGATTATGTAATCAGAGACTTTCAAGAAAAGTTTCACTTACTATAGTGAATGCCTCCTGTGGATTATATATTTCTCCCGGCCTAAGTATAGAAATTGTATCATTAACAAAATCCTTATCCACTAACTTTTCTTTCAGATTATTAATGAACTGTTTTCTGGTTGGTGAAATTCCTTTACTAAAATTCATGTATGCTGCATAGCAGGCCAATACTTTATCAGGATCTGGGTTAGAGATGATAATTGCTTTATATAGATCGTACAGATCCCTGCCTTTTTTCCGCTGATAAAGTGCTCTTAACTTCGTTCCCAGCAATTCCTCAATTTCATAGGTTTGGATATTAGCGGTGCCTTTGAACCATCTTGTTTCAACTGAAAAAGTACTTTCCTTGTAACCAAGAACCGAGAAATGCTCTCGGCAGTTCACTTCTACTTTTAATCTAAGAGGTATAGGAGTAATGTTTTCTGAGTCGAATCGGAATATCAAGGTATTGTTGTTTGCCTTCTGTTTTGCTTTCGGTTCACCCAGGAAAGCTAAGGCGGTTCTTAATCCTGTGATTATATCCCTGATGGGCCCTGCATCTTTTTGGACCAGATCAATATCTTCTGAATACCTGGGTTGAGATGCGAAGAATATTTTATGCAGGGCTGTCCCTCCCCGAAAAGCTAAATTTTCAGAAAGGTACTTATCCGAATAGATTTCTACCAGTGATCTGCTGATTACCAGATCTTGTTCGACCTGTTCAACATTTTTCCAAGGAACCACATTTCCCCAGGCTCTTATATCAGTTATCGGTATCATTCGTCAATCTCAATTTCTGTATTAATGATAATTTTCCACCTGGGATCGGTCTTATGCCCAGATGTTTTTTTGCCAGTGCTTAACGGTTGACGATAGAAATAAAGATTGAGATCCTTAGATACTTTCCAAAGTTTATTTGCTAAATGCTCATCTTTTAATGCATATTCAAGAATATAACCGAGTCTCTGAATCGTGGCTATAGAAAATGATTGAATTAACTCAGGTTCAATAAGATCTGCTTGCATGCTTTCGGCCAATTCATTCAGTACAGTGCTGGTTCTGTTCAGGCCACCTATTCTATTGCTGTAATAAACCAGGTCAAATGCGGTCAATTCTGGAGAAGAAACTTTTACGTATCCAGTTTCTGTTTTTCGGTTTTCCAGGAACTGTGATGGGATCGTCTTTTTGATGATATAATTTATTTTTATCCCTTTCTTCTGCGTAGCAAGTTGTTTCGTTGTTGTTAGGACAAAGAATTCCTGAGGTTGTTGATGAGCTGCACCATATAATGCGGCTGCACTTAACAGTCCTACATAGTATGGTTTTGCGATGAATTCCATAAGATAATCAATGAATAAAATGGGTGGTAATATTTCCATCGCAGCGTATTCTGCAGGTACAATCAGGTAGAATCCTTTATAAATGGGTACAACCCGTCCTCTTTGGGACAGTCTTGATAAAGATTGAATTATGGCATGCTCAGACCTTTCAGGAAAGTTGGTGATAAGATCATCGTGACTGAAAGATATTATTCCTCTGGATTGCAATTGTTCTATCCAGCTAAGCAGATAATTGTTTGTTTTGCCATTGCTCATAGAAGTAAAATATACACAAATATATTAAAAAATGATAAAAAAGTGAATAAAATACATAAAATCTTCTACTATATTTCATTTGCATTGGAAATATTTTAAGTAAGTAAACTGGAGATTCCATTAATAATGAGCAACTCATTCCAAGGTAAAGTGGTTCTTCGTCACATTTGGGGATAAATTCCTAACATTACAATGCCAATGCAAAGCCTTTTTCTATATGTGTTTGATTTAAGTGAGTAATTGAATACTCTATTAATTGAGGTCGATTTAGTGTTGAGTTCAGAGGAGCTGGAATTAAATATCTGGCTCCTTCTTTAATGGTGAGTGAGCCAAAGAAAGAGAGAAAATGATTCTGCTCCTATCCACGCCCACATAAATCATTGAAGGATTATCTTTCTAATATCAATAATGCTTCCACCAGGATCAATCACTTAAATGTAATATACTCCCATACCGGTCCATGTTGAAAGATTTATCTCATATAAAGGATCAGCAACTACTGTAATTCAAGTATCCGTTCAGCAAATTGATGATTGCTGCATAGAAATATGGCAGGTCTTGCTAAATAACTGGTCCGAGAACAACCCTGAATCCAACCAGGGCACAGGAAGTATTTGCATCCCATTTAGATCTGCTTGCGCATCGTACGAGGTACGGTCCCGAGCGAAATGAACCTCCTTTTATTACCATGTTATCGGTACCATTGTTATAGGGATCTTTGTGTGGCCCCTCATCATCAAAATTATCCAGGCACCATTCCGATATATTACCCGCCATATCTGCCAGGCCAAAGCCATTTTCACCCTTCGCACCATACGCTCCAACAGGAGATGCAAATGCAAATCCATCCTTCCATCCCTTTGAAGTCCACATCACATGCGGTTGATCCACACTGACACTATCCGGACTGGAAAGGTTTAACCTGCCTTTACCGTCTTCAAAGCTATTTCCCCACCAGTAACGTGTATTTTCCTCACCCCCCTGACAGGCATATTCCCATTCTGCTTCAGATGGAAGCCGGTATTCGAAACCTGCCGGGACCTCATGACGTTTCTTTTCATTCAGCCAACTGCAGAATCCCATGGCATCGTTCCAGGTAATTATGCAAGCAGGCATATCGTTGGAGATTGTGTCCCCGAAACCCGGTTCCCTCCATGATCTGCCCTGCACCATGGCCCATTTCTCCAGCTCAGGATTGTAACCCCATGACTTACCGGATATTTCGATCTGGGTCTGGTAACCGGTTTCACGGGTATAAACCTTCCACTGGCCAACGGTGATTTCATACTGACCCATCCAGAATCCATCCCTGATGGTTGTCAATCCTTCAGGATATCCTTCCCTGCTCAGGATTAAGCTATCCGCATCTCCATCCGCAATGGTCTGGATTTTATCAAAGTTATCACTTCCCAGCAAAAACTGTCCCGGAGGGATCCAATTCAAATCCAGCCAGACATCTTCATACAACTCAACCTTTTTCTGTTGTTTGAACTGGGCCGGTCTATCACATGAGGAAAGTAAGATACATAGGACCACAAATATGAAACTTTGTTTATGTATTCGATTCCACCTCATAACTATTCAAAAGCACAAAAATAACAATTGATGGGAAGAATAACCAGAATCTGAAAACCGGTATTGAAAAGGTATTGCAATGTTTTCCATGAATTGTCCATATTTGATAATAGATTCCCGTTTCGAACCAGTATAAAAGATGCTTGACCGGATTAAGAAATATCATCTCTCCAGGGACCAGGATTACACTTTTTCCATACTCATTCCCACATGGAATAACCTTGACTACCTGAAAAATTGCATTGAGAGCATCAACCTGGAAAAACCGGCCAACACAATGACCATTCCAGGCCGATTTCAATTGACCATCCAAATGCCTTAGTGCTATGGGTTTTACATTAGTTGCTATGTTCCGGCACAAGGTGGTCACTGCTTCCGTTTTTTCCAAATGATCTTCTGTAGTATAATCTGTATCGCTTATTTAGGACTGGTCATTTATTTGAATTTCCTTTCCACGTGTATTTTGCAATGACCATTGTTCGATTGTCATTTGTTCGTCCAAGTCGGTTAGTGATGGTCAACACTAACAATCCATTCTGAAGATCAATTCAACCGGTGTGATACAGGCCTGAAGAAAATTAACGAATTCCTTAAAATGGTATTTTGATCCTCCAATTCAATCTCATTATTATTAAATTGCATCTACTATGAATAACAAAATCAGAATTATCCTCGGCGTTCCTATGCTGGGAATGCTTTGGATGCTTAGTTCCTGCACATCATCGGATAAGGATCCATGGATAGAGATCTTTAATGGTATGGATACTGATGGATGGGAAATAAGAGACGGCTCGGCAGAGGCCTGGGTTGAGGAAGGCCTTCTGCTTACACAACAGGTAGATTCCCTTAATTTCCCTTACCTGGTTTATAGGGAGGTATTAAGTGATTTTATCCTGGAATGTGAGGTCAAACTTACGGGTCCGCTTAACTCAGGAATTCTTATCCGTGGAATCAGCGATCCTGGATTAAACAATGGGAAGATCCATGGTTTCCAGATGGAGATCGATCAGACAGAACGCAGATGGACCGGAGGCATATACGAGGAGGCGGGAAGGTTATGGCTGACCCCAATAAAAGGCATGGGAGAAGGAGAGGAAGAAGCCCTTAATGCGTATAAGGTTTCCGATTGGAACCATTACAGGATTGTAGCGATATCAGATACCTTCAAGATCTGGGTTAATGGCATACCTACAACCCATTTGATCGACAACAAGACCGAGTGTGGTATCGTCGGTTTCCAGATACATAAAATAGGGCCTGATACTGAAACCGGCATATTGAGAATCAAAAACATAAAGATTATTACAGAAAATCCCGGCAAGTATTCAAAGAATATTTCACTTCCGGCCAATCATTAGGCAAATTCATGAACCGTCTAAAGCAATTTGCATGATCCTCACTTGTAAACTTGTTACAATTAATAACACTCCGCTACCGACCTCATTAAGCCGCTAAATACATGTAAAACAGGTATTTGGCGGTTTTATTTTAGGACAAATTCTGATATTTGAGCTCAATCCAAATACTCAGAATGCGCTGCTAAATCAGAAATTCACTTTGCGGAAGCGGGACATTAGTATAGTTATCCGGTCTATGAGGCCTTCGAAAGGTAGAGATTCACCAAAGATCATGCTTTCTTGCATTCTAATGTAATCCCTTTTATATTCTTTGAGAATCGATTCAGGGGGAATAAAGTCAATAACCTCTGGTTGGTGGGAATCGTAATCAACTTCTTTCAGCTTCGTAAATGTGGCTCGGTGTTGAATAATTGCATTATAAAGCTCTTTATCTTTCAATGCTTCCGAATCCAATGAGACCATGCACTAAGTCATTCGTATGACTTAAACCAAGATGCTGAAATTGTAAAATCGGTATCGAAATTTCTTATCCCCACCCTTGGTGGATGTTTATCTTCTTGTTTAACGTGGCATCCCATTTATCCACAAATCCTAAAAGGCCTCTGGGATATTTCTTGAGACCTCCCGTTATTTCGGTCAGGCTAAAAAAAGGGTAAGTCTTCACCAGGTCCTACATTGTATCCAATAAGAATGATACCCGGCATGATGCTTGCAATAAAGGATTTGATTTTGTTTTTCAAGTTCATTATTTTATTTACCGATTATACTAAAAGTGTTGATTAATGGGCAAGCCAATGCATTTTCAATTTTTAAACGCACCCCATCGGCTGCTGGAAATTTAATATCGGCTGCCGAAGCCCTACCTTCCAGGATAATACGTTTATAACCGATTTTCTTGCCCGAAAAAACCTCCCTCCACTTATCATCAACCCGACATTCAATTGTATATCCATCGACACGTTGACCAAGAGGAATAAATTCCTGGATAATAAATCCATCGATTTCCTGTACAGATCCAAGGTCAACTTCAATGATGGCCTTCCTTACAGTATTATCAGTAGCAAAGTAAGTTTCGTAATTGCCATCGTTTACCATCTGAGGAGAAAATTTGTTTGCATTTCCCCGGAAGCTACTGGCAGTAACTTTTACATTTTCCGATTTGGCCAGATCGTTGCTATTTAATTGATCAACCCACATTTTAAATTCGGCCAATCTATCAACTGTACTTTCATCTATCAATCCATTGGTATTTGGTGAAATGTTCATCAATGGAGTCACGCCATAACCCACTGAGGTTAAATAGTAATCCTGAATTTGCTTCAAGCCAACAACAGGTGTATTGTTATGAAACCAGTTACCCTGCAAAATAATCGATGGCTCGGATGGATACCAACGTAAAGTATCATCTATCTCAGTCCGGTAATTTTGATCAGGGCCTATTCCACCATGAGCACCAGGCCAGGCAAGACACCGGTCAGGCATATACTTAACCATTGTACCCGACTCGTATACTACAGCATTTGGTTGCGTTTTTTTTATTAACTCAGTAATTTTTTTATAATCCATTTTAAGTTTGTCGGCTTTATAACCATCAAACCAATATTCATCAATAGGGCCATATCTGGTGCTTAATTCTTTGAGTTGCTTATAATAGTATGTGCCATAATCAGCATAATTATCCGATCCAGCGTGTTCAAAATGTTTATCGATGATTGAAACATAAATACCAAAATAAACCCCACCTTCACGGCAAGCCTCAATCAGTTCCTTAATAATATCACCTTTCCCCTCTTTCCACAATGAAGACTTAACGCTATGGTTAGTTACCTCAGATGGCCAATTGCAGAAACCATCGTGATGTTTGGCTGTTAAAACGATCCCCTTAAATCCACCTGCTTTGGCTGCTTTAACCCATTGTCTGGCATCAAACTTTACAGGATTAAATTTTTTAGGATTCTCTTTACCATACCCCATATGGTCGGCACTGGGATAAAAGGTTTTCATTCCAAAATGAACAAACATTATATACTCAGCCTTATGCCAGTTTAGTTGGGCATTGTTTGGAACTGGTAAAAATGGTTCAGGTGTCTGTGTTAGCCTTTTGTTGACACACCCAGCCAGCAAGATAGTGCTCAACATCATCATTAAAATATTATTATTTCTCATATTTCTGGTTTTAATAGAATTGAGTAAACCTGTACTTATCTACAGAGGCTCCGATACCCGTTTCAGGATTGCCATATATATCAAGATGTCCCCTTATGGCAAAACCGTTTGGTTCGTAAATCGTTGCACAGGAGGGGCTGTTTTTCTCCAATTGATTCCATTCTTCCCAAAGTTCGTCGTAGCGGGTTATAGCTTCTCTTATCCTTTCTTTATTATATTCTCCCGTTTCATCGCCGATATGCCCGAGTAACATCACAATCCAGCCATTTTCATAGATTTCGTATTTTATCCTTCCGTATTCTGTGGATGTAAGCAGAAACTCATTCAAGGCTTCGTCTTTTGTCTCAATTTGTCTGGACAGCTCAAGCATATGTTTCCACATATCTACGCTTTCTTTTTTCTCCGCCAAAACTTTTTCCACGAGTCCCTCTTGAATGACGTAATTGAAATATCCTTTCAAGCCTCCCGAACCATGAATAAATTGATCCCGTGTCCATAAAACGCTATAGCCTCCGTAACGGGTATATTTACCTCTTAAGACCGCTTTTGTTGACAGCAAGCTTATTTCCCTGAGTTTTGGAATATCGCCATCCGAAAATCCTTTGTACTTTGCAAATTCAGTAAAAATTTCCTCTTCAGACCTACTCATATTTTGTACCCATTTTGCCATCACGTAGGCATTCTGTTCGCACCAAAACTCATTTTTTAAATGAGGCCCCAACCAACCACCACCTCTCGACCAGGTTACCATTCCTGCAAACTGGCTGGAATCTTTTATATCGTTCAGGCATTGAGGTTGTTCCGGTTTCATCAGGTATTTGTACTCTTCAAATCCATCTATCACGCCTTTTGCAATATAATCGGGATGTGCTCCTTTGCCTTCGTATTCACGCTGACATTGGACTTCTACAATTTGCTGATGTTTGCCGATTGCAAGCGTAGGGTTAAACACTTTTGTCCTCCAATAATCTCCAGCGACATGTTTGACAGAAAAAATCAAATTTTTGTGTGGTTCAACTTTGTTGGTAATCGCCTGGTATACTTCTGGGTTTACATGAAAAAAATCGCCGAAATCCCAAGTCCTGTAAAAAAGTTTCTTATTCCTTTTGACGCAAACTTCTTCTCTAAGCAGATTGATCATTTCAATATGGCCTTCGATGCCATCACGTCCCCTTGTTTTTACTGGGCTACCTCCCAAATGGAAAGGCGTGTCGTGCAGGTAGGTTTCTCCAAAACGAAGCATAAGACCATCCAGGTCAGGAAAAGTTTTAAAGATTTCGTCAATCTGTATTCGTAAAATTTTCCTGGTCATTTCTTTTCTAATGTCGGGCTTACAATAGTTTTCCGAATCTACTTTGTCGACAAATTCATCGGCAACCATCTGCTTACCATACTTTTCCCATACCGATTTTGGGACAACAAGAAAATCTGTAAAAGGATATAAATCAATATCTGCTTTTTTGGCCTGTTTTATCTGTCTTTTTAGTTTTGCAGCATTAGCCATTATCCATTCTCTCTCTTCAGAACCTATGGGAACTATACCCTTTTCCATAGAATCGTAAGTAATGCCACATTGCACATACCAGTGAGGTGTTGTTCCATTATAATCAAGCGATTTGAGAAATTCTGTATCATTAAATTTAGAGATTCTGGGAGGAAGCCCCAGGTTATTATGCACAAAATCCATTACATATTTCGTACTTGTGCCTTGTTTTGAACCTTTTTCGCCACTGTCTGAACAGGAGAAAATTCCAAGTATTAATACAATTGACAATAATTGATTCTTAAAATTCATTTTATTTTTTCTTGATTTGCCGGAATCCTGATTTTAATAATATCCACTTCCTTAATATACTTTCCAGGTATGGAGCTTGAGAAATCCATCCATCATCGATTTGAAATAACTCAAAACCACATTGGGCTGCAATTGGAATAATTTGACGTGATATATCCTCGGTTATATGTTCAGTCATTTATGATTTCAACAAAACTCTATCATCAGGCTATGTAAAGGTAAGAGACTCTTTTACCTATTCAAGTAATATTTAAATGGTTGCTTTCAATTCTTCTCTGGATCCTTAGTGTATGCTCACCAAGGAATATACCATCCAATGATCAGATATTCTGTCAAGGAGCTATTTCACATTAACTTGGAGTTAGTGGTTCATTTTGGACCGGGAAAGAAGGATCAACCTTTCCGGTTTATACAACAATAAGTGTAAAAGGATACATTCCGCCAATATGTTACAATAGCATTGGGAAGAGGATATCCTGAAAACCAGCAATATAATTATGAACCAGCCCTCCGAACTCCATATGCATAGGCTGGAAGAGCTGGTGAAAGAAAGATTCCCGGAATAATCCTATAAGCCGAAAGTCAGGCCAATCATTGCAAAGGGCATAAACCTGGGTTGGTATATGGCCTTATCGGCATCCTTGTAGGTGAAAGAAACATCGTTGTTCTCATTGTCATTTCTTGAATTCACATTGTCATTATCGGGACTATAGGAGGTATCATGACCATGCAATGCACTCGGTAAATAATAGTCCAGTCCAAAAGCGATTACAAGATTCAGATTTTGTTTCATTTTGAAATGACTTTCAATTCCTCCACCAACTCCCCATTGTTGGGAGGTGACATCAAAATCCTCGTTCCCTCCAATGTATTTAAAATTCCCCTTAAAGGAGGATCCTCTGGGACCAAGAAAGATGTAAGAATGAGGTAAGCCGAAAATAGATTTAGAGAATAAGAAATCAAGTCTGTAATCTATGGATCTTCCTTTTTTTTCAGGTTCTCCATTGGTGGCATTATTAATGAATATACGGCGGGCATCAGCTGCATTACCCGGGTTAAGGATGGTGTATCCAAGGCCAAACCTGAGCTCAAACGGGAGCTCATTGGTAGCATTATGGAGTGTCAGGTTTGCCTGCATTGCATATCCCCTGTTATATCCGGCCAGAACTCCGGCAGAAAATTTTGTGGGACCATTGACTTTTTCCTGACCATACAAAATGGAACCAGTACCCATGAGGAGTATGGCTAATAAAACGAACATTTTTATTGTTTTCATCCTATGGAATTTAAGTTACACATTCATTAATTATTTGGTTTTTTTATAACGTTGAACATAAAAAATTGTTATCCGCTGCAAAACTTTTAAGAGGGGTTAAAATTTCAAATAAGCTAAAGTGGGAAGCATCTTCTTCGCGTGAAAGAATGCTCTTTTGAAAATAACATTCTCAAGAGGAACAGGAACTTTGAAACGCGAAAAGCCAATAGTTGATGGCTAAAACAAAGGCAATTATCACAATACAGTGCTGATTTACTCCGGTGACCGATGTATGGACAGGCTTATTATGGCAAAAGCATAAAGTCTCTACGGCAATTCCGTACCTAAATCACCCCTGCCGCCTCATCGCACCCGATGGGTTTCGGGAGGCATGAACCTCCAACTCCAATAAGCTCCACTACATTAGAATCAAAAAATAGTGAAACGCTTTAAAAATAACCATTTAAAGCATTTTTCTTGTTTTATCTTAACATGGTTTGTCCGCCCGTTACAGGAATGGCCTGTCCGGTTTCATACTCCTGTTCCAGAATGTAAAGCACAGCTTTCAGGACATCCTCCACATGGCATGACCGGCCAAGAGGTACCTGTGATTCAAGGTGTTTTCTTACCTCATCAATGGTCTTCGCTCCGGAAACTTTACCGGCTTTCAGGTATTGCAGGAGAACCCCGTTTTCGGGATCCGACCAGAGAGTATCATCGAAGAAATTACCGGGACAGATTGAGTTGACTTTTATATTATACTTGGCAAGTTCCAGGGCGAAGGACTGGGTCAGGCCGATACTCCCGAATTTTCCGCCGGAATCAGCAAAATTTTTTTCACTTCCGCTCAGACCGGATTTAGTGTTGAACTGGATAATATCACAAAATCTCTTTTCGCTTTCCTGCCCATTGTCATATAAGTTGGCTGCATGGGTATCCTGCTGGATCTTCATGATCCTGCTGACTGCTTTAACCCCGTAGAAGTAGGCATTGTAATTGATCCTGGTGACAAGGTCAAAGGTCGCCTCATCCATTTCATCGATTCCCACGGGCCTTAATGTCCCGGCATTGATTATAAAACAATCTATTCCCCCGAAGGATGCCACGGTTTCAAGCATCAGTTTTCCCAGGCTTTCGGGACTGGAAATGTCTGTCTTCACGAACATGGCCTGATTTTTCAATCCCATTTTATCTAACTCTTCAAGCATACCCTTTCCGGTTTCCACATTGCCATCGGCGATGACCACATTTGCACCCCTGGTGTAAAGTCCCCGGGCAATACCTGCCCCGAATTCAGTAGCCGTACCCGCTATTATGACAATTCGCTGGTCTGCCGGTCCGCTTCCTGCAGCCCCTGTTGCTGTCATCCTCCTGTAGTGTTCGACCTCCCAGGTGTCGATGAACCGGATCTGCTCGGGCGTCAAGGGATGCGGACCGCCGAAAGAGCCAGAATGCCAGGCGATCATCATCTTATCCTCGTAAATATTCAGGATGTTCTCTGCATCAGCTGCATTGTCTCCTATAGCAATCATTCCTATTCCTCTGATTAATAGCACTTTAGGAAGATACCCAAATCGTTTGTCGAATGCATTGATCTCTATGCCAAGGTCTTTCCCGAGATTCCCGGCTGACCCTTTGTTTTCAAAATATAGATAATTGGATTTGCAGTATGTAATAATGTCCGGAGTATAGGGCTTGCTGATGAGGTTAAAGTTATCTTCGGATGTGGTAAAATGTTTAATGAGACCGTTATTTCTCAGTCGCAGTGTTTTCAGCCGCTCTTTGGAGACCATCATCCGCAGAACAGGCAGTACCTGTATTATATCTCCTCGTATTTCGCCGGGCTCATCCGACGGGGGTTCGGCTGCGTTTTTTTCAAGTAACTCAAAGATCCCGTCATATGTTTCCCGGATCTCGTCCACAGTATCCGCCCCGACGAAAATACCGTGATTCTGGATCAATATGATGGAAGGATCCGTTTTGGAGGATTTTCTGTATATAACGAGCTGCCTCTCAATCGCTTTGTACAAAGTGTAACCCGGATCGGTATATGGAAGGTAAAGTGTATCACTGCCGAAGATCTTATCAATATGTTTATCGGCCTCCGCACTGCACAATATCCCGTTTACCAGGGTTGGATGCAGATGGACCACAAACTTATAATTGATCAGGCCATGCAGCGATGTTTCTACAGATGGCCTTCGCCCAGGAGTGAGGTTGGCCGCCGCCAGGTTATACTTTATCTCCCTTTCACGCTCAAAAGGATCGTCTGAATAAGCTGCTGTAGAAATGACATGCAGTTTCTCCCTTTCGATCATGGCGAATCCTCCCTCTTCAATTGTTGCCAGGGGAAAACCGCTCGCCTTGATCCACATTCGGTCCGCCGTTTTCAGTGATGTGTTCCCACCTCCAGCTATGACGGCTCTTTTATTTTTCCCGTAATACCTGGATATTTCAACCAGGTCTTTAATATCCTTTTCCATGGTGTCTTTTTAATATGGCCTGTCTCACCCCTCGCACCTGATACCGGTGCCCAGCAATGACATTGTTCGGCCAGCAAAATCCGGATTCGTGGATGATTAAAATTAAGCGATGTATTCATTCAATCAATACTTCTTTTCAATAAAGTTCTGTTTTTATTTAATTTTCTTTTTTCAAGGATACTGTAGAGGCTTATCAGCGGTTGATCGTCGATCTTGCTAACCTGGCTGCCAAATCCATACATCTCATTACCGGGGAGGAGGATCACCCCAGCCATCATTACATTTTCGGAAGTTTAACAAAAATTCCGATATTTATACAGGTGATGGCCAATTGTATCACTGACATGAAGGTTTACCTGGGACTAAAAATCATTAAACCATAGATAAAATGATTACACATGTTGTTGTCATCAAACTGAAGGCAGACACACAGGATACTATCAAACAGCTCATCCTTGAAAATCTCAATAAACTGGAAGGTACCATCGGCGTGATCCGCCGGTGGGAAGTTGGCGCCAATATAGGTGTCTCCTCCAACCCGGGTGATATTGTCGTTAACTCTGTATTCGATTCCCTGGAGGACATACAAACCTTCAGGATACATCCGGCACACGCGGCATTCAAGGATTTTCTCAAGCCCTACCTCGAAGTTTCATACACAGTTGATTATAAAATTTAAAACACAAAATCCATGGATTGGGGAAAGAAAAACAGATTATCACAAGTTTTCGGTGCGGATGGAAAATGCTTCTATCTGCCAATCGATCATGGCTATTTCCTGGGGCCAACCAAAAAACTTGAAAAACCGGGCGAGACCGTTGCACCGATCAAACAATATTGCGATGCTATCTTTGCCACGCGGGGAATAATACGTAATTGCATAGACCCGGAAGACAGTCTGCCCTTAATACTGAGGGTATCAGGGGGCACCAGTGTGGTAGGAGGTCCGCTTACAAACGAATTACTGACTACTTCGATTGACGAGATCATACGTCTCAATGCCCAGGCAGTGGGAGTCTCCTGTTTCGTTGGTACAGAACATGAGAAACAGACACTCGGTAACCTGGCGGAGCTGGTTAACTTATGTGAGCCATATGGCATTCCTGTCATGGCAGTAACTGCCGTCGGCAAGGAGCTTGAAAAACGGGAGGCCCGTTTCCTTGCGCTGTGTGCGCGCATCTTTGCCGAGCTTGGCGCAAGTGTGGTCAAGACATACTGGTGTGAAGAATTCGAAAAAGTCACCGAGGGATGTCCCGTACCGGTTGTGATTGCGGGAGGGCCAAAGTGCGATACCGTACGAGAGGTACTGGAATTCGTGCACGATGGAATGCAGCGGGGAGCAGTAGGAGTTAATCTTGGACGGAATGTATGGCAAGCCGAGAATCCTCCTGCCGTGGCCCGGGCACTGAAAGCCATTATTCACGAGGATCTCAGCATCGATGAGGCCGTTAAGATCCACGATGAGATGGCCGTAAAGTAAAGATGACGGAGTCAGATATAAAACCCAGAAATACCAGGACTAACCCAGGTATATACGCTTATGAAAGAAATCTTTTCAGGTGAAGTAGTTCTGATAACCGGGGCTGCATCGGGTATTGGAAAGGCGTGTGTGGATTCATTCCTGGCACGCGGAGCTTCTGTTGCCGGACTGGACATCAGTCCAACTGTACAAGAAATAATGGATCGCAATAACTGCCTTGGCATAAATTGTGACATCAGCGATGAGGAATCTGTCGTCAAGGCAGTAAACAGTACGGTTGAAACTTTTGGCAGGCTGGATATGCTGGTGCTGAATGCCGGCGTTTTTCCGGGCGGCTGCAACATCGGCTCGATCAAACTGGATGAATGGCGCCGAGTAATGAGTGTTAACCTCGACGCCAACCTGATCATGATGCGTGAAGCATATCCCCATCTGAAAACTGCCAGAAACGGAGGCCGTGTGGTTATAAATGGTTCACGGAATGTCCTGGCACCCGGACCCGGTGCTGCCGCCTATTCCACTTCAAAGGCCGCATTGACGCAACTGGGCCGTGTTGCTGCATTGGAATGGGGTGGTGATGGAATACGAGTCAACATTATACATGCACATGGTGTGTTCGATACCGGGTTATGGACCGACGAGGTCCTCAAGGCACGCGCCTCGCATTACGGAATGAGTGTCGAGGATTATAAGGCCAATAATATCCTAAAGGTTGAGATTAACAGCCACGATGTAGCGGAGCTTGCCGCCGAGATGTGCGGCCCCCTATTCTCTAAAACTACAGGTGCACAGGTACCAGTTGACGGGGGGAATAGCCGGGTAATTTAATGTTAATAGCCTGGATCCCGGAAGCTGCCATCCGGCTTACTTCCATCCCGCCTCTCCCAGATTGTGGTTACGACCGGGAAATTTTGTCTGATACCTATACTAAACAGTTACTGTCCATCAATGTATGGAAGAGTATAATAAACTTCCAGTTTAGGCCAGTGTTTTGCCAGCTCCTGGTTGCTGGTAGAGAGCATTTCGTAATCACTCGATGCAAACCTCAACCAATCCGGATCTTCCTCCTTTACAAGTTTCAGCAGAATGCCATGATGCATTGTGCCTGACACGTTTGGTGTCAGTAATTTCGTTACATCGACTGTTTCACTCACAGGTGGCACGATACAATTACAACTTGCATCAGTGATATAATAGATTCTAGGTATGAAAACCTGGTCATCAGTAGTTGTCTCCGGCTGTTTTCCCCATGTAACTTCATGCTCTTGCCAGGGAGAGATTACTCTTTGCAATACGGCCAAATACTCCACAGTCGAGGGCTTTAGTGTATCAGTACCGGTCTGTGCGCCTGTAGCATATTTATCAGGATATACAGTTTCTGCGTTATTGTATTGAGGATAGTACAAGGTTAGGATGGCCCGCTTTATCGTGGCACTTTTAGGCAGCTGGTTTAAATCAAATTCAATCAGGCTGCGTGTAAGTTTATGCTGTATATCACTGCTTACAGGAGAGACAGCCGTAGCCTCGAAAAACGGGAATTTCCCAAAATTATCCTCCGGCAGACTCCTGCTGATCATGGCATCCTTGCCCTCATCCGGTCCTGGCTGAAGGACCAGGACATGAAGGTCTTCCACTGGTAATCCTATTATCAAAGGATTTTCAGGATTTGTTTTCAGGAGCTCCTCCCTCGACATTACCAGTCTTTTTGGTGCAAATCCTTCTTTATAAACAACCAGTACATATTCCCAGCGACTATCTCGTACCGTGACCCTGTTCACCTTTGCCTCAAGCTTGAAGGAATGTCTCCAGACGGAATCAATAATAACCGTGAGTAATGCATCAGTGAACCTTGTGGGAGCCATGATCCTTGGATCATCTATATACACGGCAACAAAGAAATCAAGGGTCCTGACCACATTGACCCCAAAGCTCGCGTAACCGAAGACTTCGGGCGGCTCATTATTGACCACCAGTACTTCCGGAGCAACCCTGCTGATCTGGTTTTCCCGTATCACGAACGGGAGAGGTAAGGGGTCATCAACCAGGTAGGCCTTGGGCGATCCCTTAACAGGAGCAGCCAGAAGGACATTACCTTCGCCATCGACAACCAGGAATTTAACAACCTCAAATTCTCCTGCCTTCAGTTTGATTTCCTTTGTGATCCAATTGCCGCTGAAATTATATAATTCCAGGCGTTCATGATCCAGGACCCGTTCTCCTTTTTCATTGACAACACTGATCACGACAAAATGTGTTCTGACATCACTGCTGTCCCCAGGGGCACTTTTGAGCTGTCCATCCACTTGTTCAAGGAATACACCCAGTTCGAGTGTCCCTTCCTGTTCAACATCGAGTTGCTTTTCACAGGAGCATATAAAGAATATTGGTAGAACTACCAAAATCCGGAGTAAAGATTTAATGTGTTTCATGTCTGATTGGGTTTGATATTAGACTTATAGAAGCATGTAACTTTCTTAGATAAGATTGTATTTATACCCCTATGGTTGCGTTTTCGCAACAAATTAATATGCTGCCAGCAATTTGAAATAAGAATTTGTCTTTTTGTATTCTGAGAATGGTAGGTTTTACTCTTCTTTGTTCAGGTGAAAAGGGTACTTTACAACGTTCCCGTAGTTTTCCATCTTATGAAGGCGGATTCTGGCAGGAAGGCTGAACAGATTTTCTTCCCCTAATGCTTCTATATCATCATAGAAATACTGTTGACCATTTTCATCATAATCGCAGGATATAACCGTATATATATCCAAGTGAGCTTCCATATCATCCTTTGAAGGAAAAACATGGATCCATTTGATCTGGTTAAAGCTGCCGCTGGTCAAGGTCCAGGGTTTATCGTCATTATTGTCTCTCGGCAAGGCTCCCCAGCTTCCTTCACCAACAAACATGGTGCCGTTTACATCGTCTCGGATAAATCCCGAATATGACTGGTCGGAAGAATCAGGTTTTACCGGGAAAGTGATTTTATGCATATGCGAATCAGCATCCAGGGACAGGTCTAATCCATAATCATAAAATATGCGAGCCCACGAGTAATAGATATGTGGTTTTTCAGATTTGCGTTGCGTATGAGGGAAGAACGGTTTATGATATCCGGCCATTTTGAACTGAAAATCCTGATGTGCCTCCAGGTCTCTTATCAACCACTCCTTCTGCAGCGAATCCGTCCTGATCTCCGAATTCAGGGCGATCATATGCAGGAGGTCTCCGCCCACATTCAGGGAATTATAAACATGGGTTGTATCGTTATGCTGATAGGGAGTATTGAATATGATATTCAGGTTTCGTTTATTCCCTCTCTCGTGGTTACCCATCACCGGGAAAATTGGGATCATGAGGCCATCATCGGTGGTGGTAAGTGTATGCCAGTCGCGCAGCCATTTTTTCCAGTTATCGGGATCAGTCCCGTCACCGCTGGTGAAATCACCGTTGTATATGACAAATAGCGGTCTTAATTTTGACACCAGCCTGTTGGATGCCCTGCCTGCTTCCAGAGGTTCATCAGCACTCTTGGTATCGCCTCCCGCAACAAAGGTAAATAGTTCCGGTTGGCCGGGGGCAGTTTTAAACCAGTAGCGTTTACTGACCCCGCTACTGTCCTTTATCACAAAATAATAATTGGTGCCGGGAGAAAGTCCGGATAATTTCGCAAATCGTGTATGCATATCATACCTGTTCATAGCATCCTGAGGAGCCTGGGATTCAGGGTATTTCCAGTACTTTCGTCCCAGGTCAGCCGGGCCGTAATAAACTTCTGCTGTTGTACCATCAAGCTGGTCCCATGCAATGGTGAGGGTAGTCGAAGGATCATCTGTCCAGACGAGCCTGTATTTGTCCGATGCTGCAAAATCCTCTGAAACCTTCCGGCATGAGAAGAATATCAATTGAGGCAGAAAGACAGAAACAAGCAGGATTAATCTCAGATTTTGATTCATGTTGTTAAGTTTGATGGTGATAAAGGTAACGGAAATTGGATTTCTCAACGAATAACCTTGATCTAGCCCGACTTTACGAGTTATCTAAATCCGAGGGCATAATATACTCATAAATAATAACATACGATCATCATTTCATTCCCCTAAATTGCAATATAGTCATTCATCTCAAAGAGCTCGAATAGCTTTTCCTGGATCTCATCCATCTTGGTTAGCGTTCGGGTCTTCCGTTCCTTTTTGTTTCCCTGCCCTTTTTGCTTAGGATAGATATTGATCACCTGTTTAATACCCTTCAATGACTCATGCAGCCGTCCCAGTGACAGGTTTATGTTTTCTTCCCTGGTCTTCATGATCATCAGTGCCCTCATCAGCAGCGTGATGGTACAATATAAGCCATGGACTTTGATTTTCTGGTCGGTCCAGTGGTTCAATGGCCACCAGCACCCCGTCTTACGGTCCTTGGTCTCTTTGAATATATCCTCAATGATGTGTTGACCGTGATAAGCCAGTATGATATCTTCTGTTTTCCAATCATGATTATCGGTGAATAATATTTTCTTTCCCAGATACGTATCGGTTAAGCTTGCAAACTCCTCTCCATCCAGAGAATATTGTATCAGAGGGGTGGCATTTTTCTCCTGGTAGTCCACCTTGATCAGCTGTTTCATGTACTGCCGTTTCAATATATCCTTTACATTTTTCTCGACAGATGCTTTTGTGGGTTTCTTGCCCCGGGTAATAAGCCCCCCAGCCCTGTCTGTTAACCGGCGGCTTAGTTCTGAAAGTTTTCCCTGGCATCTTTCAAGATCATTATACAACGTCTTGAGCTGATCATTGTACAGGTTCTGATTGAAGGTTACAATCACTGTCCTTTGTTCTCCATAAACCTCCTTTTCTACACGTAAAGCCTTCAGGCTCTCCAATTGTGGGTGCCCGGTTGATTTAAATCTCTCATCCATATTTGAGATGGAGGCCAGTTCAGAATGATCATTCAGCTTTAATGACCCTACAAAGTGAAAGGGTGATTGATCAATCTCACCAATCGCTTCCGGAAAATTATTCCCTTTGTCAAATACAATAGTCATTGTGGACCCTTGGGTAATCTTGTCTTTGAAAGCGGCCTGAAATCCTGGCAGGATCTCTTTGAACTTCGTTGCATCATGTACATTACCCTGGTACACATCAAAATATAGTGGCAAATGATTCTCCTTTGAACAAAACAGTGCATAGTTCACCTGGCGTAAATTCGATCTGCCCTGCTTGTTCTTCCCTCGTTGGGGTATGCTACAGCGTTGATTGAACGTGCTGATGAATGTGTAGAAATTTGTTTCATCAAAGGCTACGCTCGAAAGATCGATATGAGCGGATGACAACGCACTGTTTAATACCTCTAACCAGACAGGTACAATCTTATCTTCCGGGATCAGATTCATATGATCCCAGAAACGCTGGGAGCTTAGCTGCTCCTTCTTTATACCGGAGAAATGATTTAATAATACGGTGTTCTGAAACCACGACCACATGCTCCGCTTACTTACCGCTTCCAATCCACGGTTTATGGCAGCGATTAACAGGTACTCTCCAATGCTGAGCCCTTGCTTCCTTTTAGGGAGCATACGATCAATCTTTTCAACCAATTGGATCCCTTTTGCTAAAGAAAGATAAGAGGCCACACCTCCTAATTCAAATAAGACGGCATGGTCCGGTGCGAGGTGGTTGCCTTCAACAGCATCAATGATCCTGTCTATGGTTCCCAGGTACTTCTGCCACTCCCTGCGCGACTTGCCGTCCTTCCAGACTCTTTGTTCGGCATAGTAGTAAGTCTTCCCACTTATTTTCTTGTGCATGATATAGGCCATAACGTACTCTTTTTGTTATTTAGGGAGCATGTTAAGGAATATATCAACGCAAACCCAGTATTAACAAGGGTTATTACTAACACTTTATGAACAAGAATTTAGGGGGCAGGAATTGAATGCTGTATTCAGTTGTTCGTCAATTGATTATCTTAGCCGTTACATTATAACCCGGAAACTCGGGCTAGAGAGAGGTTCTAAAAAGTTAATGGTATCATTTCTTCTGAATTGTATAATATGGATGGAGTCCAGATCAAAAAGGGGAGATTCATTAAGTC
>Ga0255055_10000541_pt1 | contig 29291 bp, 23 predicted proteins | sample JV7_2_27_MG_FD_188633 | JGI IMG/M metagenome (GOLD analysis project Ga0255055, IMG submission 188633) | Seawater microbial communities from Jervis Inlet, British Columbia, Canada - JV7_2_27 | ecosystem: Environmental > Aquatic > Marine > Inlet | place: Canada: British Columbia | collected...
CGTCGGGAGGTACCACGGCCATCGGGCCGTTCCACAACGTCTTGACCGCGAACTCCCGCAAGGTGGGTCCGTCGGATCGCTCGAGGGCGGCGATGGTGTAGGCCATCGCCACGGTCGGTCCCGTCGCGGAAACGGTTTCAAGGGGCGTCTTGCCCTCGCCGGTGAGCGCCAACTGGGCCAACGCGAAGAGCTCGTTGGCCTCGGCGCGCCGTGAGTCGCGGACGCTCTCGCGCCAGAGCGTCGCCATGGTGCCGGCGATCCCGAGGATCAGAACGAACGCCGCAGTCATCGCGATGCGCCGCATCCTGCGTTTTCGCCCGGCGTGGGTCACCATGGCGCGCGCGAACTCCTCCTCCGTCTCGGGGAGCGGCCCCGGGTAGCGCTCGCGCCACAGCTCGTACTCCCGATAGGTCTGACCCGTCCACAGCAATTCGGACGGGCGCCCTCGTTCCTGCCACAGGCGGGCCGCCTGACGTAGCTGGTCTCGCAACTGCGCGCCCTCGGAATCCTGCGTGCGCCAGCGGACGAGGCGAGGCCAGGCGGTGAGCAGGGATTCGTGAACGATCTCGACGCGCGAGACTGACTCGGCTTCGTCGTCGCGCGCCGGTCCGGTCTCGAACGAGGTCAACAGACGCGAGTCGATCAGCGTGCCGAGAACCTCCTCGCCCAGCCGCCGATCCCCGAAGGCGGAGAGCAGTTCGTCGACATCGCGTCCAACCCTCGTGCCCTCCGCGGTCACCAAATTGCGAAAGAGCTCTCGCACCAGCGGCAGGCGTTCGCTACCGATCCGCTCGAGCGTGGTCTCGGCGTGCCGCGCCAGAGCGCCTCCGACGCCGCCGATCCGATCGTAGGCCTCTCGCGTGAGAAGGCCCTGTTCCGGCTTCCGTTCTTCCCAGAGACGGGCGAGGGAGAATGCGAGAAGCGGGAGGGCGCCGCGCTCGCCGGCCACCTGTCCGAGCATCGTCTCGACCAGCGACTCGTCCTCGAAGCGGTAGCCGCAAAGCTGTGCCGGCTGCACCACGGCCCGGCGCAGCGCGGCGCCGGTCGGAGGCCCGAGCGGTGTGATCTCCGAGAACAGGGGAGAGAGCGCGGTGTGGGAGTGGCAGCGGAACAGAAAATCGTCGCGCACGGACAGTAGGACGTGAACGTCGGCTTCCATGGCGACTCGTCCGAGCAATCCGGCAAAGCGCTCCTGAACCTCCGGCGAGTTCTGCGTGAACAGCTCCTCGAACTGATCCACGATCAGCAATGCCTCGGTATGGCGACCGCGCCAGCGCGCGAGCGTCGAGACGGCGACGTCGGGATCGTCGAACTGGACTAGGTCGGCCATGGCCACCGAGTCGCCGGCAAGCTCGGGCGCGAGGGCCCGGCCCAGTGTCACGACCGGTGTGTCACCGGGTTTGACGACGATGCAACGCCAGCCCGCAGGCATCGAGGGAAGAAGGCCTGCCCGCAGGAACGAGCTCTTGCCGGCGCCCGACGGACCGATCAGAGCCAGCAGCTGAGCACGTTGCAGCTTGGTCCAGACCTCCTCGATCTCCGCCTCGCGGCCGAAGAAGTAATCCGTGTCGCACTCTGTGAAAGCGGTCAGTCCGGGGTACGGTCGCAGATCCTCGGCCTCGTCCACGCGCTGCGTCACCTCTTCCAGGGCACGCATGAGCTCGAGCGTCGAGGCGAAGCGGTCCGAGGGGTCCTTGGCGACCGCTCGCTGCAGGACAGGACGCCACGGACTTTCGGGAAGCTGCGGAGGGTCCCGGCGGATGCCGCGCTGGAGCGCCTGGCGGGATTCCCCGTCGCGAATTCCGGTCGGGCTGATCATCTCGGCCAGAACGACGCCGGCAGCGAAGATGTCGGTCCGCGCATCGAGCGCGTCGCCGCGTACCTGCTCCGGTGCCATGTAAGCGGGTGTGCCGGACATGGTCACGCCGGCCTCGGTCGTCGGTCGGGTTAGACCGAAGTCCATCAGCACGACCCGCCCCGCGCGGGTCACCATGATGTTCTCCGGCTTGACGTCGCGGTGGACCAGGCCCGCCCGGTGGATGGCGTCGAGACCGGCGAGGAACTGCGAGGCGACCCTCGTTGCCTCGCCGAGCTCCATCGGTCCCTGATCCCGAAGCCTCTCGACGAGTGTCGTCCCGTCGATGAACTCCATCGACACCAGCTCGTTGCCATCGACCTCGACGAGGTCGAAGATGCGGCACACGCTCGGCGAGACGACTTCCCGCGCCGACCGTACCTCGCGTCGCAACCGCTCCATCGCCAGCGGATCGCCGAACTGGTCACGACGGATCGACTTGAAGGCCACGTCGACGCGCAGCTTCAGGTCGAAGGCACGCCAGACCTCGCCCATCCCGCCCCGGCCTAGGAACGACTCGATACGGAAGCGCTGGCCCAGAATCTGACCCGGGGAAAACGGCGGTTCGGCCGCGCCCCTCGCGGTAGCGGTTTGCAGATCTTCTGTCGGTGTCTCTTCGTCGGCCTCGTGAGGAGGTCGTTCCTCGGGTGGCTGGCCCATCGCGTTCCTACTATGGCACGAAACCGATCTGTGACAGAATTCGTGTGAATCCAAGCTGGCGAAGGAGCGAGGATGCGGAGATTGGCACTAACGGTGATCCTCGGGGTCGTCCTGCTCGCACCCGTCACCGAGGCCGGCGATTTCTTCGTGGGCGGCAGCGCGGGGCAGGGCACGCTACGCGACACACTCGGGGGATTCACCATCGACGGCGACGACACCGGATGGAAGGCCTTTGCCGGATACAAGCTCATGCCGTTCGTCTTCGTGGAAGGCTCGTACACGGACCTGGGCTCGTTCGACGATTCGACACAGATGACCCGGATCGAGGCCGGCGTCGAGAGCTACGCGCTATTCGCTGCGGGCAACGTGCCGATCGGTCGTCTGTTCAGTTTCTTCGTGAAGGTCGGCGTGGGACGGACCGAAGCGGATTTTCTCGTCGAGGACCCGCTCGAGACGACGACGCAGAGCGACAGTGACACCGACCTCGCCTGGGGCTTCGGCTTCGGGCTGAATCTGGGGAAGCGCTTTACTGTGCGCGCGGAATACGAGGGGTACGAGACCGATACGATCCAGGACCTGGAGTTTGTCTCCGTCGGAGCCCAGATTAACTTCTGAACCTTGAGCGCAGGTGCTCCAGCCAGCTTTTGCCGATGGAAACCATAATCCACAGTCTCAAAACCCGTTTCGACGCCTTCGTGTGGGACGCCGACCTCCGCGATCTGTCCGGATTATCGAAGTTCTCGATCAGGACCTTGCGGCTGCTGTACGTCGTCATCCGCGACCTGCTCGGCGGCGAGCTGAACCTGCGGGCAATGAGCCTGGTTTACACCACGCTGCTGGCCGTGGTCCCGCTCCTGGCCGTCAGCTTCTCGGTTCTGAAGGCCTTCGGCGTCCACAACCAGATCGCACCGATACTCCGCGACTTCCTCGCGCCGTTGGGCCCCAAGGGCCTCGAGCTGGCGGACAACGTCGTCGGGTTCGTCGAGAACGTCCAGGTCGGTGTGCTGGGCGCCGTCGGTATGACCCTGCTGATCTACACGGTCATCTCGTTGATGCACAAGATCGAGGCGGCGCTCAACTTCGTCTGGCACATCGAGGGGTTGCGCAGTTTCGCCCGCCGGGTCGGCAATTTCCTCTCCGTCATTCTCATCGGTCCCCTTTTGGTGTTCAGCGCGCTCGGCATCACGGCGTCGGTGATGAGCACGACGGTCGTGCAGGAAATCCTGAAGATCGAGCTCTTCGGGAGCTTAATGCTGGGGACCAGCAAGCTCGTGCCCTACGTGCTGGTCTGGATTGCGTTCACCTTCATCTACGTCTTCGTGCCCAACACGCGGGTGCGACTCGTCGCCGCGGCCGCGGGAGGGCTGGTCGCCGGGGTTTTGTGGCAGACGACGGGTTGGGGCTTTGCGGCCTTTATCGCCTCGTCTGCGCGCTACGCCGCCGTCTACTCGAGCTTCGCCATCCTGATCCTGCTGCTGATCTGGATCTATCTGAACTGGCTCGTCCTGCTGATCGGCGCGCAGATCGCGTTCTTTGTCCAGAACCCGCACTTCCTGAGCCGCAAGCCGGTCCGTCTTACGCTCAGCAACCGTCTCAAGGAGCGGTTGGCCCTGTCGATCATGTACCTCGTGGGCTACAACCACTGCCACGACCACCCGCCCTGGACACTGAACAGGCTGGCTGATCGGCTCGATCTCCCGTCCGAACCGGTACAGGGACTGCTGACGCTGTTGGGAGCCGAGGGTTACCTGGAACAGACGGCCGACGATCCACCCGGATACTTGCCCGCACGTTCCATCGAGAAGATCGAGTTGCGCGAGCTGCTGGCCTCGGTGCGTCGGGCGGGCGAGAGCCGCTTCGTGAACGAGGAACGCATCGCGAGTCCCGATCAGGTCAACGACGTCGCCGTGCAGATCGACGAGGCTGTGCTCGGCGCGTTGGCCTCTGCGACCGTCAAGGACTTGATCCCCGAGCGAGCCGGGCCGGAACCCGCCGAAGAGGCTCGCGCTGGACAAGGCGCCACCATCGGGTAGAAACTGGTAGGGTGCCGGCCGGGGTCGAGCCGGGCGCCGACAGGCTTCAGCCCGAGCAGCGTCAAGGGGAAAGCAGATGCACCTGACCATGGTCCACGTCCACGTCAAGCAGGAGCACGTCGCCGATTTCGTCGCCGCGACGAAATCGAACCACGAGAGTTCCACCAAGGAAGAAGGAAACCTGCGGTTCGACGTGCTGCAGTCCGAACGAGATCCTTCGCGCTTCGTACTTTACGAGGTCTACGCTTCGACCGAGGCGGCCGCCGAGCACAAGAAGACGCCGCACTACCTGGAGTGGCGCGAAACGGTAGCGGACTGGATGGCCTCGCCCCGCGAGGGCAAGCCGTACCGCGTGGTGGCGCCCCGGGACCGGTCGCGATGGTAGTCGACTCGTTCGACCTGGCCCGGCTGCCGGCGGTTTCCTTCGGCGACGGCGCGCTGATGCGCGTGCCCGAGCTAGCGGCCTCGTTCGGCAAGCGCTTGCTCCTGGTGACCGGAGCCGAGTCCTTCCGGGGCTCGCGCCACTGGCCGGCTTTCTCGGCGGCGCTCGAACAACAGGATCTCGGGTGGGAATCGCTGACTGTCAAGGGCGAGCCGTCCCCCGAGATGGTCGACGAGGCGGTGAGCAAGTTCCGAGAATCCGGTGTCGATGCGGTCGTCGGCATCGGTGGCGGAAGTGTGCTCGACGCCGCGAAGGCCGTGGCCGGCCTCCTGCCCCACGGCAACTCGGTGCGGGATCACCTGGAGGGCGTCGGCAAGGGGATTCCCTACGCCGGTCCGTCGTTGCCGTTGATCGCCGTGCCGACCACGGCGGGCACCGGAAGCGAGGCGACCAAGAACGCGGTGCTGAGCGCCCCCGGCAAGGAGGGCTACAAGAAATCGTTTCGCCACGAGGCCCTGGTCGCCCGGCACGCCGTCATCGATCCCTTGCTTCTCGAGTCGTGCCCACCAGAGCTCGTGGCCGCAGACGGTATGGACGCCCTGACCCAGTTGATCGAGTCGTTCGTCTCGACGAGCAGCAACCCCTTTACCGAGGCGCTCGTCATGGGCGCTCTCGAGGCGGTGCGAGACGGCCTGTTCCCGTGGTACGAAGGTAAGGACGATACACGGGCTGCACGATCCAGGATGGCCTACGCTGCCTGGATATCGGGAATCGCTCTGGCCCAGACCGGCTTGGGCGCGGTCCACGGGTTGGCCTCGCCGCTCGGGGCGTTCTTTCCCGCGCCGCACGGCGTGGTCTGCGGCACACTGCTTGCGTCGGCGACCGAGGCCAACGTCGAGGCTCTGCGCGCGAGGGAACCGGACAACCGGGCTCTCGGGAGGTACGCCCGGGTCCACGCGGTGCTCTCGGCCTCGGATCGCGTCGATGTGGACGAAGGTCCCGAGGCGCTGGTCGGCCTTCTCAGGGAGTGGACCGCGCGTCTGAACCTGCCGGGTCTGCGCGGGTACGGCGTACGGGACAGCGATATCGAGCGGGTCGTCGTCGACAGCCGCGGCAGCAGCATGCGCACCAATCCGATCGAGCTTTCTGACGAAGAAATCGCGGCCGTTTTGCGCGAGCGGCTGTAGATTCTTGTCCGATCCCGCTTTCCGACGTAAATCGGTGATGTGCCCGGCAGGCACGCCTGTGGCAGAATTCGAAGACCGCTTCCTTCGTGGCCCGAGGATCGAACGCCAGGTGAGAAGACTCCTGATCGTTGCGCTGCTCGTTCTAACGGGAGCCCTCCCGTGCTACGCCGACGTCCAGCTCTACTTGAAGGACGGTCAGGTACTCGAGGGCAGCGACGTCTGGCGCCAAGGCGGTAGCTATCACCTGCAGCTGCCCGGGGGAGGGATCGTCCCGATCCCCGAGCAGCTGGTCGACCGGGTCGGTCTCTCCGCCCAGCGCGAGGAGCCGCCGGAGGAAGAGGCCGACGATTGGCCACCCACCGGACTGACCGAATCCGGACCGCAGCAGTTGGCCGGAGAACGCGTCGTTCCTACGACTCCCCGCGAGCAAACCGAGGTCTTGGGCGAGCCTTCCAGGTTTCAGCCGGGAGTCTTCGATCCCTATTGGCACCCGGAAAGCGACTGGCTGGGCGATCCCGGCGACCCGGGGCGCAACGACTTCGCTCCCTCGGAATGGGCCGAATCGATCGTCGACCCGGACTGGAGACCGGAGAACGCTTACCCCGAGGATCAGACCGAGTTCTCCCCCGCGGATTGGAAGGACAGCATCATCGATCCGGGCTGGGTCCCCCAGGACGGCTTCAAGAAGAGGGAGCCGACGTCGTTCTCGCTATCCAGCGCAGGCCGAACCATGACGGCCGCGACGACGCGCCTTGCCGGCGGTCGCTCCATACCGGCCGCTGACAGCGAGGAGGGGCGTTTCTCCTTCGCGTCGTCCTACACGGAAGGTCGGGCGATCTCAGGGACCTGCCGTCTGTGCCCGGACACTTCGAGTCCGGTTCAGACGTCGCTGAGGCGGGGTACGACCAAGAGCGCACCACGCGCCGAGCCGGGATCCGATCCGGACTCCTGCGCCGAACGGTTGCTCGCCGCATTCCTTGAATCGTCCGCGCCGGGTCCCGACGAGGCGGCTTCCGCGGTGAGACGATCAACCGTCGAACCGGTGGGGGAGAAGCCGCTGATCGATCTGCCCATCGCACTCCATCGCGCTCTCTGGGAATTCGAAGACGAAACCCTGAGGCTCACCTACTCGATCGACACCGGTACCTGCCGCCCGATCAACGGTGATCTCGATCGCCTACTGGGCATCGAGCTGACCGACGACCAGCATCTGGAGCTCGCGACCTCGGCGTACAACTCTGTGTTGGCGGAGAGCTCGATCGAGCTGATCACCGACGAGCAGAAGATCGACTACGCGTTCGCGGTGAGCGCACTCGTCGATCCGGCGCTGGTCGCCGCAGACGCCGGTGAGGTGATCCTGCTGCGCGCGGCCGAAGACCTCGAGCGCCTGCGCGAGCTGCCGCCCGGTGAAGACCCCCAGGGCAAGAAGCGGCGCAAGAAACAGATGAAGGCCGTCAGCAAGCGATTCTCGCCGCCGGCCGTCGCGGCGGATTCCGAGGGCGACGTCGTGACCTTCTGCACCTGGTCCGAGCAGGCAGGCGACGTCGGCCGCTACGAGGTGCGGCTGACGGAAGCGGGCGCGGTCCGTGTCAAGCGAGAGCCCCTGGCATCGGGTCTCGGAGCTCACGAGGCTCCGGCCGGACAGGGCTAGCCTTTTCCTGCACCTGCCCGGGCGCGCCGGAGCTATGGCACAATGATCGGCAGGCTCCTTCCAAGAGGGATAACCGTGCGCGTCGAGAAGTGGGCAGTACGGTCGATCGTCGTCTTTTTGCTGATCCTCGGCTCTTACGCTCTCTTCGCCGAGGACGAGCCGGCCGAGCCACTGGATGTCGGGCAGGTCGAGGAGGTCGAGGTCCAGCTCGTGCTGCTCGACGTCCTGGTGCTCGATCACCGTGATCGGACCATACCGGATCTGACCGCGGAAGACTTCGACGTGCTGGTCGACCACAAGCTGGTCGAGATCGACTCGCTCGACGTCGATTGCCCACTGGGGGAAGCCACGGATCCGCGGGCTGGCGAGACGGTCGAAATCCCCACCAAGGAGCAAGCCTCCGGGCCGCCGCGCCGTTTCGTACACGCGTTCGACTACTACCACATCGACGTGGCCGCCGAGACGATCGAGCGAGCGCGCCGCGCCGTGCGGACGTTGTCCAGTGGGCAGGAAGAGCACATGATCGTCGCCATCGGGCCGGGTCTGCGCGTCGAGCTGCCTTTCACCACCGACCTCGACGAGGTCGATCGTACGCTCGAGCGCATGTACAACGATCCCGGCCTCTACGCCGGCCACTACGGCCGACTGACCGAACGCCGGTTCTACAGGAAACTGAGGGCGCTCTTCGATGTGCTGGAGTTGGTGCCGGGGCAAAAAGTGGTCGTCCTGTACTCCGGACCGTTTCCGCCCGACGGATTCAACCACGACCCGGATTTCAAGGCGATCGCGTCGATGTCGGCGAAGGCTCGCGTGTCGCTCTATCCGGTCGATGTGGGTGGGGTGAGGACGCCTCGCCGCTTCCAGTACGGCGACCTGGGCGGTCCGAAGGAGCTGGCGCGCATGGCCGTGGAGACGGGCGGCCGCGTCACCCACAACACCAACGACCTCGGTCTGGCCTATGCCCGGGCCCAACGCGATCTGGGTTGCCGATACACGATCGGCTTCTACGACAGGCGGCCCAAGCCGGATCGCGCCCGCCGGGTGGCGATCTTCGTTCGGAAGAGTGGCGTACGTGTGGTTCACCCCGTGTACTACGTCCTACGTTCGGACGACAAGCAGCTGGCCTCGCAGGTCCGGACGGCCAGGATGACCCCCGAGGTTTTCGACGCCGGGGGGATGACGGCCGAACTGCTGGCGCTGAGGCCGCACAGCGGCCGGAAGTGGGATGCGCTCGTCGCGGTGGGGCTTCCGCAGCGCGTCTTCGCGCCGGGACAGGGCCGAGCCTGGGAGCTGACCGTGGCGATCGGCACGCCTTCCGGCGCGACGATACGCAAGTTCGACCGCTCGATCGACGCGACCGCCGACTCCCCGCGCTCGGTGGTTGAAGCGCTCAAGCTGAAACCAGGTCGTTACAGACTGAGCGTCGTCCTGTCAAGGGCCGGTATGGAGGCCCCGCTGGCCACGCACTTCGAGGTCGAGCTGGCCACGATTCCGAGGAACGAACCGTTCATCGTCGGCCCGCACCTGGGTTACTACACCGCGTCCGACCGATCGAGCATCGAGGGGTGGGAGAGCGCCGCGCCGGCCGCAGGACAGTGGCGCTTCGAGCCGCTGCTCGAGCGAAGCGCGACGCGGGGCGAGACCATCGACGCGCTGACCTGGATTTGTAGCGTAGGGGACGATCCAGTCGATGCCGCCCCGACCGTTCGACGGGAGCTGACGGACCTGACCGGCCGGACGGTGGGAACCTTCGACACGGTGACGGTCGACCTCGACGATCCCGATAAGGTCAACTGTCACGCTTTCGTCGACTCGGTGCCGACGGGCGAGCTCCAGCCGGGGCGTTACGCGGTGAGGGCTTACCTGCCGGATGACGAAGCCCAAGGCACCGGCGCCCAGATCGCGTTCGCCGTCACGCCCTGAAGCCGCCCGCAGTGAGTCCGCGGCAGCTGATTGAACGATCGACTCGCCCGGGACCCGTAGCCGTGGCATAATCGAGCGAACCGTTTCTCGAGGCAGGGAGGAGAGGATGAGCACTGTCGCCGACATCTTGGCCACCAAGGGTTCCAACGTCTTGACAGTCGATCGCGACGCCTCGGTCCTGGATGCCATCCGCTCCATGGTGGAGGCCAACGTGGGCTCGGTGATCGTCACCGAGGGGGACGCGATCAACGGGATCTTCACCGAGCGCGACTACCTTCGTCGCATCGTTCTCGAAGGTCGTACCTCGCAGACCACGCCGGTCATCGAGGTCACGACCGAGCGACTAGTGGTCGTCGATCCGTCGCGGTCGACCGACGAGTGCATGTCGATCATGACCCAGGAACGCGTTCGCCATCTACCGGTGATCGACCAGGGCAAGCTCGTCGGCGTCGTCTCGATCGGCGATCTCGTGAAGTACCTGTCCAAGGAGCGGGAAGCCGAGGTCCGTTACCTCACCGACTACATCGCCGGCAAGTATCCCGGCTAGCGCGGCCGTTCCTCAATCGTCTTCGTTGTCCGGCCGGGTCCAGCGCGTCGTCCGCCCGAACAGCGAGATGCCGACGTAGCCGCGTACCTTGAGGGTGCCGTCCCCCTGTAACTTGATGACGCACTTGTAGGTCTTGCCGTCCTTGGGATCGTAGACCGTTCCTCGCTTCCACTGGTCTTTGCCCGCGAACTCAAAGCTCTTGATCAGCTTCAAACCGACGATCGGCAGCGTACGCAAATCGGGGTCCGGATTGTTGCGGTCCGCCTTGGGTTGCCCGCCCATGCCTTCTTCGTCGTCCGGCGGGTATTCGGGCTCGCTGAGCCAGACGATCTGGCCGTGGTACTTGCCGTTGGCTTCCGAGATCTCGACGTGCGCGTAGCCGTATTCGTCCGGTTCGGTCTTCCAGATTCCGAGGATCGCGTCCCCGTCGGCCCGCGCCCCCGAGGCACACAGCAGAGCGACTACTGCCGCGAGAAGCGTGGCCGCGCTCTTCACGGGTCAGGTTCCTCCAAAAGAGCGTCGAAGCTAACATTCTAGCCCAGATGGACGAGGCGGGCGCATCCGGGAGAACTGAGGCAGAATGGGCGCATGCGCTCGCCCAGCCGGAGGGTCATCGTCGGCGAGCTGTCGGCGATGACCGTTTTGATGCTGTCCTACATCTGGCTCTGGCAGCACTCGTTCCCGCCCGGCGACTTCATTCTTTGCGTTCTGCTCTACGTCGCTATCGGCACGAGCAGCCACGTTCGGCGAGGCGAAACGCCGGCCGAGATCGGCTTCCGTTTCGACAACCTGGGTCGCGCGACGCTCCTGGTCTTGCTGTTCATCGGGCCGATGATCGCGATCACGATCGGCATCGGCATCGGACTCGGTACCCTAAGGCCGATACCCGACGAGGGCTGGCCGGTGAGCCTCCTGTTAAAAATAGGCTGGGGCACGCTTCAGCAGTACGGCCTGCTGGCCTTCTTTTACCGCCGTTTGTACGAGCTTCTCCGGGACGAACGGCTGGCGACGTTTGCCGCGGCGGCCTCCTTCGCGATGTTCCACCTGCCCAACCCGTTTCTGATTCTCGTCACGTGGGCCGCCGGAATGTTGTCTTGCTGGCTTTATCGTCGGGTGAGAAACATCTGGGTCATCGGCATAGCCCACGGCCTGTTGGGCGTGGCCCTGGCACGCAGTCTACCCGTCGAGATCACCATGGGCATGAGGATCGGCCCGGGTTACTTTCGGTTGCTCGAAAGGCTCCAGGTCGGAGAGCTGTTGTCGCTCGTGCCCTGACCCGGACCCTGATGATCTACTTCACGCGCCAGCGACAGCCCCTGGGGACCACGTTCTGTGCCAGGTAGATCGGGAAAAACCGGATCAACATCTCGATCCATATGGCCGACGCCCAGGGCCCGGAGCCGGTTCCCGGATGTTGTATGCTCCGCCCGACAGGGTGGAGCATATGCAAGACACGAATCGACGGATCACGTCTCGAACTCGATCGGCAACTCTCGTCGTGCTCCTCGTATGTTGCCTGGGCATGGGGTGCAGGACGACCGACGATCCAGATTCAAAGATCGTCCGAGCCGAAGAGCTACGCGAAGCAGACTCCCAGGACCTGCTTGGCTTCCTGGCGGAGGGCAACCCCGCGCAACGGGCGCGTGCTGCGCTGGCGATGGGTCGAATCCAGGCCGCCGGGTACGCCGGGCCGCTCGCCGCGGCGACGCGCGACGACGATCCGGAGGTGCGCCGAGCCGCACTGTTCGCGCTCGGGCAACTCGGTTTGGCCGACGGGGCCAGACCGCAGAAGATCGCCGTCTCGGCTTGCGCCGAGGCGACGCGCGACGAGAATCCGTACATCGTGGCCGACGGGGTCGAAGCCCTGGGTAAGCTCGCCGCGGACGACGCGGCCGAGACGATCGTGCCGTTCCTCCAGCACCCGGACGAGCAGGTGCGCGTTCAGGCGGCGCACGCGCTGTTCCGGCTGCGCTTCGTTCCTCTGTGGCGCAGGCAGGCCGACGATCCGCCGCCGCTGCCCGAACATGCGGTGACCGCCCTGATGCAGGCGCTTGCCGATGAGGCCGTCGTCGTGCGCCGCGCGGCCGCCCACGCCTTCTCCCGCTACGGCCAGGCCGAGGCCCTCGGCGCCCTGGTCCCCGCGACACGGGATCTGGACGAATGGACGCGCGTCTTCGCAGTTCGTGCCGTGGGACGCTCGGGGCGATCCGAGGCTTCAGCGAGTCTGATCGCAGCGCTGAAGGACGCGAGCGCGCACGTTCGCACCGAGGCGGTCAACGGGTTGGCGGCCCTGGACAGCGCGGGCCTTCTTCCGTCCGCGCTCGCCGCCGATGATTCCCTACACGTGAGAGCCGCCCTGGCGCGGGCCCTCGCCGGGTCGGAGGGAGAGCGCTTCTTGGGAGTTCTGCGCCGGCTGGAGTCGGATCCTTCTCCGACCGTTGTCGTTGCGGCGATCGAGTCCCTGGCCGAGTCTCTCGGCGAGGCTTACGCCGAATCGCTGGCGGGCCATCTCACCGAAGAGAAGTGGACGATTCGGGCCGCCGCCGCCCGGGCGGCCCGCCATCTCGAGAGTGGAGCGGGCCCGATGCTGGAGACCGTCCGCGACGACGAGAACAGGGCGGTTCGACTCCGTGTCTTCGAGGTGCTCGCGGGTCTCGACGACGGGCAGGAGGTACTCGCCGAGGGACTGCGGGCGGACGATCTGGCGGTGCGTGGAACGGCCGTGGGCCTTCTCGCGGCGAGCGAGGGGCCGGACAAGCTCGGTCGATTGATGGAGACCTTCGAGGCGTCGGCCGGCGACGAGTGGGTCGAGGTACGCGAGACGATCGTCGATGCTCTGGCCGATGTCGACTCGCGCGGGGAGGTCGAACCGGTGCTGCGTAGCATCGCCGCCGAGGATCCGGTCTATTCGGTGCGGCTGCGCGCGAGTGTCCACCTCGAGAGAATGGGCGCGGAGCCACCCGAGACTGGGAAGATCGGTCACGAGCCCTCGAGGTTTCTCGGACGACGGTTCGACTCCGACCCGGTCGTGCTGCTGGAGACCGAAAAGGGCTCGATGAAACTGCGGTGTCTGGCGAGCTCCGCCCCGATCCACGTGGCCAGCTTCGTCGATCTCGTGGAAAAGGGTTTCTACGACGGGCTTGCGTGGCACCGCGTGGTCTCGAACTTCGTTGTTCAGGGGGGCGATCCGCGCGGCGATGGATGGGGAGGGGCCGGCTACCTGATGCGCGACGAGATCAACCGTGTGTCCTACGAGCGCGGAGCCGTGGGCATGCCCAAGGCAGGCAAGGACACAGGCGGTGGGCAGCTGTTCATCACGCACGTCCCGACGCCGCACCTCGACGGCAACTACACGGTGTTCGCCCGGGTCGTCTCGGGCATCGAGGTCGTCGACCGGATCGAGGTCGGCGACAGGATCGTCCGCGCGCGGCTCGAGGAGAGCGGGACCGACTGATCCATCGAGACCGATCGAAAGAGGAGACGATGCTCAAGCTCTCTCTGTTGTTCGCATCCCTGATCCTGGCTCTGGTCTCGTCATCCGCGGCAGCGGGCTCGGAGGCGGACACGCGCTTCGAGGAGCTGGCCGCGAGGTTCGTCGATGCCTGGCCGGCCCTTTCACCCGTGGGCGCCACGCAGTTGGGCGATCACCGATTCGACGGCCAGCTCGACCAGATCAGCCCCGCAGCCCGCAAGCAGGAGGTCGCGTTCTACCGCGAGTACTTCCAGTTGCTCGCACCGATTCCACGGGAGCAACTGTCGCGAGCCAACCAGATCGATGCCGAGCTTCTGCGCCACCATCTCGAGGCCGGGCTGTGGAATCTGGAGGTACTCGAGGAGTGGGCCTGGAATCCGTTGGTCTCTACGAATCTGGCCGGTGGAGCGATCTACGGACTGATGGCACGCGAGTTCGCCCCGCTCGACCAGCGTCTCGTCGACGTCTCGTCGCGGTTGGAGCAGTTGCCGAGGTTTTTCGAGCAGGTTCGGGCAACGCTCGATCCCGCTCGTGTACCGGAGATTCACGCCGAGACCGCCGTACGCCAGAACCGAGGCATGCTGTCGATCCTCGACAACATGGTTCGGCCCGCGATGGGCTCTCTGGCTCCCGGGGACCGCGAGAGGCTGGAGCGGGCGATGGCTACGGCCCGGGCCGCCGTCGCCGAGCAACAGAGCTGGCTGGAGAGCCGGTTGTTGCCTCGAGCCAAGGGTGACTTCCGCATCGGTGCGGACCGTTTCGACGCCAAGCTGGCCTTCACGCTGCACACACCGCTGACGCGCGCGCAAGTTCGCGAGCGCGCCGAGACCGAGTTCCGTCGGGTGCGCGACGAGATGTACGAGGTCGCCACGACGGTCTATGCCGAGCACTACCCGTACGCCGAGTTTCCCGAGCCACCGAGCGAGAGCTACCGCCAGGCGATCATCCGCGCGGCGCTCGAGGTGGCCTACGAACAGCTGCCGGGGCGCAACGAGATCGTCGACACGGCGAAGCGCCTGCTCGAGCGAACGACGGCCTTCGTTCGCGAGAAGGACCTGGTGACCGTGCCCGACGATCCGATCGAGGTCATCATCATGCCCGAGTTCCAGCGCGGCGTGACGGTGGCCTACTGCGACTCGCCGGGCGCTCTCGACGTGGGGCAGAAAACCTTTTACGCGGTCGCACCGCTACCCGAGGACTGGACTCCGGAACAGGTCCGTTCGTTCCTGCGCGAGTACAACGAGCTGTCGCTGGAGGATCTGACGATCCACGAGGCGATGCCCGGTCACTACCTGCAGCTGGCTCATTCGAACCGCTACCCCTCGACCCTACGCGCGGTGCTGTCCTCGGGTCCGTTCATCGAGGGGTGGGCGGTCTACGCCGAACGGGTGATGATCGATCAGGGCTATCTCGACGGCGATCCGCTGATGCGGCTCATCAACCTGAAATGGTACCTGCGCGCGGTGACCAACGCGATTCTCGATCAGGCGATTCACGTCGACGGGATGACACGCGACGAGGCGATGAAGCTGATGATCGAGGGTGCGTTTCAAGAGGAGCGCGAAGCGGCCGGCAAGTGGGTTCGCGCGCAGTTGACCGCGACGCAGCTGTCGACCTATTTCGTCGGGTACCAGGAACTCGCCGACCTGCGCCGCGAATACGAGGGGCGCGCCGGAGAGGGGTTCGACCTTAAGACCTACCACGATGAACTGCTCTCGTACGGTTCGCCTCCGGTGCAGTTCGTCCGCGCCCTGTTGTTGGAACTTCCGGTTCCCCGATCGGGGTCCTGAGATCAACGGGGTCCGACGATCCGGAGTTGTCGATGCAAGACCCATGATGCGCCTAGCGCGCAGGATTCCCCGAGCGCCCTCGAGGCTCGCCTGCCTGGTCGTCGTAGGACTAGCGTGTTCGTGCGGTGCTCCACCGCGCGTTGCGGACGACTGGATTCGCGACCTGCAGATCCAAGGAATCGAGGCGGATCGCCACGACGTCGTCCGCTGGGGCGCCGACCCCGATCGCTACGTCTCGTGGCCCCATCACACGAACCGGCTGGTGCCGGTCTACACGTTCGGAACGCGCGGAGCGGGGCCGGGAATCGATCTCGATAGCTATATCGGTGCGAACAGCGTCTACCGCGACGCGGCGCGGCTCGAGCAACGCTACGGACGGCTTCCGCAGGCGACGCTCGATCCCGAGGCGGTCTATCTCGACAACACGGATCTGGCGAGATTGCAGCGCGCGGCGTTGGCCGCGGGCCGCCGTTACATCTTCGTCGTGCTCTTCGACGGAATGGACTGGCAGACGGCACGCGCCGCCGCGATCCATCGCGCAGGCGACGTCACCTACGATGCGGGGAAGGGGATCGGGCTTCATTTTCAAGACTACACCGCAGGAGAGACGGCGCAGTTCGGTCTCGCCGTGACCGCACCCACCGACAACCGCACGCGGGGGCGCCCGAATACGCAAGAGGTATTCGATTCGGGAAACGGGTTGTACGGTGGATACGATCCGGAGCAGGCCGGCTCGGTTCCCTGGGTGACCGGAAGGAGCGCCGACTACGTGACGGGGAGCAGCCACGGCGGATCGATCGTTCACTCGTTCACCGACTCGGCAGCGGCCGCCACTGCGATCTGCGCCGGGGTGAAGACCTTCAACGACGCGGTCAACGTCGATCCAGAGGGTCGGCAACTCTCGACCGTCGCCAAAGAGATGCAGACCGAGGGTTTCGCGGTCGGCATCGTGACCAGCGTGCCGATCAGCCACGCCAGTGTGGCCTCGGCCTACGCGCACAACGTGACGCGCTACGACTACCAGGACCTGACACGCGACCTGTTGGGAATGCGGTCCGCGTCCCATCCCGACCGGCCGCTGCCCGGTGTCGAGGTACTGATCGGATGCGGCCACGGCGTCGAGCGTGAGCAGGATTCACGGCAGGGGAGCAACTTCGTTGCCGGAAATCGATATCTTGGCGACGAAGACCTGCGAACGATCGACACGGCCCACGGGGGCTCCTACGTCGTCGCCGTGCGGAGCGAAGGCGTGAACGGCGCGGAGCGGCTCGCCGCAGCGGCGCAGGAGGCGGTGCGCTCAGACGAGCGGTTGTTCGGCTTTTACGGCACTCCTTACGATTCCGGCCACCTGCCGTACCGAACGGCCGACGGCGATTACGAGCCCGCGCCGGGATACTCGGAACCGCTCGAGGTTTACTCGGAGGCCGATCTCACGGAAAACCCGACGTTGGCCGAGATGACCGCCGCGGCCCTGACGGTGCTCGGGGCAAACGAGCGTGGCTTTTGGCTAATGGTGGAGGCGGGGGACATCGACTGGGCCAACCACGACGCCAACCTGGACAACTCGATCGGTGCCGTGATCAGCGGCGACGAGGCGGTCCGGGTCATCACCGACTGGGTCGAGGCCAACAGCGGCTGGGACGAGTCGCTGCTGATTCTCACCCCCGACCACGGGCACTATCTGGTCATCGAGGACCCGCGGGGCCTGCTCGGGCCGTCGCGCTGAGCCGCTTCCGGGGCTCAGCGCGTCCGGAGCGTGATGTTCCCGCTAAATGTCTCGACCGAAATATCGAACTCCTCCGAACCCGTCGAGAAACGCAGTTCGGTGTAGGGGCTGAAGCGGTCTTCCTTGTGCGGGGCCGGACCGATCTCGTTCTCGATCTGGCCGTTGAACGTCTCGAACTCGAACCGCGCCTTGACGTCGCCGGGAACGATCAACTCGATGTTTCCGCTGTGGGTTTCGACTTCGAATTCACCCTCGGCGGCGAAGCCACCGTCGAAGCTGACGTCGCCCGACACCGACTCGACCGAGATTTCCTCGATCGCCTCCCCCTGAATGATCACGGTACCGCTGACGGCTTCGACCGACACGCTTCCGGTCGCTCCGTATAGCTGGACCGCTCCGCTGAGCGCCTCGACGTCCATCTCCGCGGCCTGCGCGCGGACCTCGACGTTTCCCGTCATCGCTTCGATCTCGACGGTTTCGGGGTCGCCGGAGATCTTTATGTTTCCGTTGACGCTTTCGATTTCGATGGCTCCCGATACCCCATCGATCGTGATCGCCGCGTTGAGAGTCTCCACGCCGACAGAGCTACCCCGGGGAACGGAGATCACCAGATCCGAGCGGTACTCGGAGTCGTCCTCGGAGCCGTGCAACCAGTGGTCCGGCTCCCCGACCTCGATGGAAACCCCTTCCTCGTCGGCGTCGAACTCCAGCCCCTCGGCTCCCGCGGCCAGCTGGCCGGTGATCTGCACCTCGTCCCTGTCCCAGCCGATGATCTCGATCGAGCCGAACAGGTTCTCGATGTAAACCTCTCCTTCCGGCGATGCGGGGCGACTCTGGTCGACCTGCACCTGGGCTGCGGACGCTCCACAGGCGAGCAGAAGAACGACCACCAAGACGTTGAGCTTTTTCTTGTACATATCGACCTCGATCGTCGGGATTCAGGATTTCGACCCGCGGGCCGCCAACGCGGTAGCCCGCTGCAGGAAATCCAGTTCTCGTTGTTGCACGGCCAGTAACATGCGGTTCAGTTCTCGATTCGTCGGATCGGCGTCCAGGGCGCCACGTATCTCGGCCACCGCTGTCTCGATGATCGCCATGTTGCGCTCGACCATACGCGCCGTTTCCGGAGGCAGCGAGTCCCGGCGCTCGACAAAAACGGCTCGAAGCTGACGCTTGGCATCGAGGATCGCCTGCTCGGCTTCGGCGAGCGTCGAAGCTGGGGCATCGCCCAGAGACGCGGTGCGGACGGTGGGTGCGGCGGGAGCGGAGTCGCCAAGCGCTTCGGGTAACCCGACGCCCCGGAGGAGGTATCCTGCGCCAATCCCGGCCAGCAGCAGCGATGCCGCCAGCAGGCCGTAGGTCCACGAGCGACTGCGAGGTGGCCGCCGCGTCGCCGTGCCCGGTCGGGGGCGCTCGACCTCGTCGAGACGGCGATCGATCGCCGTCCAGAGATCGGTCGGAGGCTTGATCGAAAGCGGCAGCGTCGCCGCACGCTCGAGAAGCGAACGCGATCCGCGTTCCTCAAAGCGACACGGCTCGCAATCGGCGAGATGACGCCGAACGCGCGCCGCGTCCTCCCTGGCGACCGACGAGTCCAAATAGTCGTTCAGTAGCGCCCTTACTTCATGACACGTCATCGCTCGAGATACTCCCTCAGACGCTTGCGCGCCCGGTGCAGCTGCGCCTTGGTCGTGCCCGTCGCCAAGCCCGTCATCTGGGCAATCTCGTGATGGCGGTAGCCGTGGATGTCGTGCAGCACGAACACGGTCCGCGCACCGTCGGGAAGCGCTGCTATCGCTTTCTCCAGATCCAGCCGGGCTCCGTCGGCGGGTGCCTGACGATCGGAGCCGGGGGTGCCGTAGTCCTCGAACAGCGGCTGTGGATCGCCCCGGCGTGCCCGGGTTCTACGCGAGCTGATCGTCAGGTTGACCGCGACCCGCTTCAGCCAGGCGGAAAAGTGCCCGGGTGTCTGGAACGCCTCCAGCTTCTCCCAGGCCCTGACGAACACTTCCTGTGTCATCTCCTCCGCCTCGGGCGGCCTGCGCGTCATGCGCAGGCACAGTCCGTACACGATTCCCGCGTTCATGCGGTAGAGTCGCTCGAAGCTCGATCGATCCCCGTTCTGGGCCCGGCGGACCAACTCCCACTCGGTGGCCTGCTGCCGGTTACTCACTTCGACCAAAACTCTGCAGTCCTCCGTCGACGGTTCTGTGTGCCGCCGGTCACCCATCTAAACGCCGCCGGACCCCCAGGGTTTACCCGCGGGCACCCAAAAAACCTCATTCCGGCCCGCCGGAGGCGCGGCATCCCCTTCGATGCTACTCCTAGGCGGGGAGGATTCCGCCTTGAAGGTCATCGTCGATCTCTGTGTCGTTCCGCTCGGTATCGGGGTCTCCGTGTCCAAGGAAGTTGCCGCCTGTCAGCGCGTGCTGGAGGAGGCCGGCTTGAAGACCGCCCTGCACGCCTACGGCACCAACATCGAGGGTGAGTGGGACGAAGTCTTCGCGGCCATCCGGCGCTGTCACGAGGTCGTGCACGAGATGGGGGCGCCGAGGATCTCCACCACGATCAAGCTGGGCACACGCACCGACCGGGCGCAGTCGATGCGGGACAAGGTGCGCAGCGTCGAGGAGAAGCTAGAGCGCTAGGCCTCCTCCGAAGGCCCGTCGAAGGCCGATCCGATCTCCGTACGTCCGAGGGTCAGCTGCCGTTTGCGGCGCAGGCGTTCCAACCGCTCCTCGCGTAGCCTCAGCGCGGCCTCGCGCATGTCGGTGTGCCGGTCCGATTCGTCGACGATCTCGACGCCCAGAATCGTCTCCGTGAGGTCTTCCAACGTGACCAGGCCGGCCACGCCACCGTGCTCGTCGGTGACCATCGCGATCGGCTCGCGCTGCTCGAGTATCTGCCGCAATGCCGGGCCGACGGTCGCCAACTCCGGGACGTAGGAGATCGGGCGCATGAACTCCCGAAGCTGGCGGCTCCGATCGCAATCGCCCGCCACGGCCTTCAGCACGTCGCGCTGCAGAACGTAGCCGATGACATTGTCTCGGTGCTCGTGGAACAGCGGAATGCGGCTGAATACCTCTGCCTCCGGCTCGGCCAACATCTCCGAGATCGTGGACTCGTCGGGCAACATGAAGGCCACGGTCCGCGGAGTCATCACGTCCTCGACCTGGATCTTGTTGAATCGCAGCAGGTTCGTGAACATCCTCGACTCCTCCCGCGAAATCACTCCCTCGCGCGTGGCCATCGCGATGACCGTCGCCAACTCGCCGCGCGAAAGGCCGGACTTGCGACCGCGCGTCAGCAGTCGCGTGATGGCCCGCGACAGGAACAGCACGGGGCTCATCAACTTGGTCAGGAAATCGAGGACCCACCCCACGAAGCCGGACAGCGGAGCCGCGTAAACCGCGCCGAGTGTCTTAGGGATGATCTCGGAGACGACAAGGATCAACAAGGTCAGGAGACCGGAGAAAATGCCGACCCAGGCGCTGCCGAAGACGTGTGCGGCCTGCGCACCCGCCAACGTGGCACCCAGCGTGTTCGCGACGGTGTTGAGGATCAGGATCGCACTGATCGCGTCATCGATGCGACTCTGCTTCAGCTCGAGCAGCAAGCCCGCGCCGCGGCTACCCGCGGCTCGACGTTCCGTCAGCCAGACCATCCGCGTCGACAGCAGCGTGGCTTCGAGAAGCGAACACAGAAACGAGATGCCGAGAGCGAATCCGACGTAGACTAGCAGAAGCGTCACTCAGGCGGACTCCCTTCCGCGGGGGGTGTGCGACCGGGCCCGGACGGGCCTCCGCGCCCAGATTCTAGCTCGGATTGATCCCGATCAGCAGAAGGCGAAGAAGGCAGCGACCGACCGCTCAGCGAAGTGCAACGGGAGGTGGGTCCGCTACGGATCTAAGCCACTGGGATGCAAGAGGTTAACTGTTGCCGTCTGTCCGGGTTTTCGGCATTGGACTTGTTTTATCCGCTTAGTACCGAATTTGTAACGCGTATGGGACTCGATGTCACTTGCGCCCGGGCCCGGAAGGGCGTAGAAACAAGTAAAGGGAAAGGGGTAGGCGGTGATGTCTCTCCTCCGAGACAGAAGGTTGAGCGCACGACGCGGCATCGGCCACGGCAAAGTCGGGTTCTGCCTCGCGGCCATTCTCCTGCTCTGTGGGTCCGTCGGGGCCGACGTCCTGACAGTGGAGTCCCCGGAGCGCCTCATCCCCACCAAGCTGCACTTCGACCTGGCCAACGTCGCGCCACCCGACGCCTCTGCCGACACGGCGAACTTTCGGCCGGAGAGGCTGGTGATCCCAGACTCGAGAGGATCGGCGATGCGGTTCTACGACACGCATCTGCTGCCGAGGCTGAACCGCCAGTTCGCCTCGTTCGCGGCCCACCAAAACGTGCCCGGAGCGGGGGAGGAACTCGGCGAGTTCATGATGTTCGACGACATCAGGAAGAACGCCGAGCGCCGGGCTCTCAAGGGCACGACGAAGGCTTTGCGGGATTTCGTCATCGAGAGCGTCCCACTCGACCGGATCTTCGACTCTCTGCCAGGTGGCGGACTCAGGAGCGAGGCAGGCCGCAGCCGTAGATCAATGCGCTTTTCCGTTGGTGTGTCTCATGGCAAACCGCGAGTCGGTGTCCGCTACAACCTCGGGCCCTCGTTGATGCGATTCTCCTTGGAATTCGACGGGAGCGTCGGGCTCGAGTACAAGCGGTCGATGGCGAAACGCACGCGCATCTACTGCGGCTACGACGCTCGCGAGCACGAGTACGACCTGTCCTACCGCTACAGCTTCTGAACCGCTTCCCGCTTCTCTCTCAGTCCAGATCTGCCGTCTCCAGCTTTCGGAAGAGAATCTGCGGCTCGCCGAGGGCGTGACCCGCGGGCAACTCGGTCGTCGCTTCGTCCCAGGACAGTCGATCCTCGTCGAGGCCCAACATCTTCGCGCACGACGCGGCGGAGAACGGCAGGAAGGGCGCCATCAGAGTGGTCAGCGCGCGAACGGTTTGCACGCAGACGTTCATCGTGGCGCCGCAGGCGGCCATGTCTTCCTTGCGCTGTTTCCAGGGCTGTTTCCGGTCCAGGTAGCCGTTGGAGGCTCGCGCGAGTGACATGATCTCGGCCATCGCTCCCCGGAAACGAAAGGCCTCGAGGTGGTCGGTGACCTTGCGCTTCTGCTCGGCGATCAAGTCCAGGTGGTTGCGATCGACCTCGTTGCGCTCGCCCGGATCCGGCACCCGGCCATCGAAGTAGCGCTGGGTGAAGGTCAGCGCGCGGTTGATGAAGTTGCCCAGGGCGTTGAGCAGTTCGCCATTGTTGCGGGCCATGAAATCCTCGACGTCGAAGCTCGTGCGGTTGTTCTCCGGTGAGATCGACGTCAGGTAGTAGCGCAGGGGATCGGGGTCGAATTTCTGCGCATAGTCCGAGATCCAGACCGCCGTCCCTCGGCTCTTGCTGATCTTCTCCTCGTCCTGGCCCGGGAAGCGGATGTTGAGAAACCTGTTGGCCACGACCTGCCACGGGAGCTGAAACGATCCCTCCGCCATCAGCATGGCGGGCCAGATCAGCGCGTGGAAGACCGTATTGTCCTCTCCGATGAAGTGCACGATCTTCGTGTCGGCACTCTTCCACCAGCGCTCGTAGCCCTTGCAGTCGTTCTCGTCTCGTTCGCAGAGGGAGGCTGTGAACGAGACGTAACCGATCGGCGCATCGAACCAGACATAGAGCACTTTCCCCGCGGCGTCGGGATCGTCGAGGGGAACCGGAACGCCCCACTCCAGATCCCGCGTCATCGCGCGCTCGGGAAGTCCCTGTTTGATCTGGCCCAGGGTGAAGTTGAGGATCCACTCGCGCCAAGCCGGCGCATCTGCCGTGCTCTGTCTCTTGTCCTCCAACCACTCGCGCAGCGTTTCCTCGAACCGCGACAGCTCGAGGAACCAGTGTGTCGTAGAGCGCGGCTCCGGGCGAGTCCCCGTGAGCATGCTGACCGGATCGATCAGCCGCATCGGGTCGATCGCATTGCCGCAGGACTCGCACTGGTCGCCGTACGCCGCGGCGTAACCGCAAGGATCTCCGTCGGCGTTGACGTGGTAGCAGGTGCCCTTGACAAAGCGGTCGGGCAGGAAGCGTCCGGCCTTCGAATCGTACAGCTGGTCCGTGGTTCTTTTGACGAAGTAGCCCTTGTCGTGGATGGTGCGGAAGAAGTCCTGGCAGATCTGTTGATGACGCTCGAAGTAGCCCGGCTGGTGCGTGCCGCCGTAGATGTCGAATTCGATGCCCAGGTTCTTGAAATCCCGGACCTGGCTCTTGTTGTAGAAGGCGGTCAGCTCCTCGACGGTCTTGTCTTCACGCTCGGCCCGGATCAGGGCCGCGACGCCGTTGTCGTCACTGCCGCAGATGAAGCGAACCTCGTCGCCACGGGCCCGCAGATAGCGCACGAAGGTGTCGGCCGGTAGATAGGCGCCGGCGATGTGGCCGACGTGCAGCGGCCCGTTGGAATACGGGAGACCCGAGGTCACCAGAAATCGTCTCTTGGCCATAATGTTGCAGCCTCGATGAAGTCGATCCTTCGTTCGAACGGCGGGATTCTAGCACGGTGTTCCGGCGATCGACCCTGGCGTATCGCCGCCGCCAGGAGATCAGGATGACTCGAGGTATTCTTGAACGTAGGCAAAGCCCGGCGTCAACTCGCCCCGGTGTATGACGACGGCGCGCTCGATCGCCTCGGGTAGATTGAGCTCGGCGAGGGGACGAGCCCAGTCGCAACGGGCCAGCGCGGGTACGAATCGCACGAGCGTATCGCCGAAGTGCTGCGAAGACTCCTTGGGCAACTGACACGGTAGGTTGTCCACCGTCATCATCACCGGACCGTTTCCCTCGACCCCGTCCAGCGCTTCGTCGCGATCGAGGTCGAACACGTAGACCGGATCGCCAGGAGTCGTCGCTTTGATCGTCGTCTCGATCGCACCGTCGATATCGCACGAAATATCCGCGATGACCCGTAGCCTCGGCCGGCCGGGTCGGCCCCACAGACACCGCAAATCCTCACGCGTCAGGAGCCTGGGCTGCGGCGGCCTCCAGAAGGCGCCGTTGACGAGCGCTGTCAGATGATGCAGCCAGCGCGGGAGCCCGCTCTCGTATCGATCCGGGTGAGTGTCGAGATCGTCCGGATCTCCGCCGCCGCCGCTCCTGTGCACGTAGCGTTGGTCACGCTTGAATTTGACCGTAAAGACGACGTTGCGGGGCAGGTTCTCGTCCCGCATCACCTCGTCCAACTCCTCGGCAACCAGGTCGATCGTGGGAAGACGCTGGATGATCTCGAGCGCCCCGTGCGTCACGTTGCCCGAGCCCGTGAATCCGCAGACCACGGGCTGTATCTCGGGCGGCAGCCCCGCACGACGTAGATCTTCGCCGATCCAGGAGATGTGACGCGTGGCCTCGTCGAGACTGGAGTAATCGTGGGCCAGTCGCACGCGCTCGAACGGCGTGGGGAGACCCTCGGCCGCAAAACGCCGGCCCAGCGCCCACAGGGAGTCAATCATCCCCGCGTATCCGGCGTGACGCCCGAAGAAGATCAGTCGCCGGCCGCGCTCGTCGACTACGTGCTCGTAGTCGATCAGCGTACAGCCCAGGTCGAGCAGCCGCCGAATCGTCGGCATGTTGTAGCCCTGGCCCTTGGTCGTGTGCGAAAAGCAGACATAGACCTTGCGCGGCGAGATCTGGTCGATCGGGGTCTCCTTCACACCGAGGATCAAATCGCAGCCGGAAAGGTCCTCGTTCAACTCGGCGCCGGCCTTGCGGTAATCCGAATCGGCGAAGGCTCGCCGCCGGAAGGGCTGCACGACGATCGACAGGCCGTGGTTCTCGACCAGCCCCGTGACGTGGTCCGGCGTCAGCGGGACGCGACGTTCCCACTCGTTCTTGTCCTCGCGTCGGATGCCGATCATGAGCCCGTATTCCATCCCTTTATACCGCAACTTCCACGGGCACGAGAAACGGGGACCGTTTTGGGAACATTTGGGGCCTGAATATTCCGAACCGCCGCCGTGTATCATGGGCGATGATCAAGCAAGCCATGCGCCCCTTCGCACGGGACGCTCACGCGGGAGCGAGATGATGTCTATTTCGGGTTCGCTCGGACTGCTCTTCACCGGTATCACGGTCCTTGTTCTACTGTTCATCGCGTATCTCGTCTTTCGACTGCGCTACAAGAAAGCTGGGCCGGACGAGGCGCTGATCGTCTACGGCCGTCGCAAATTCCTCGGCGAAAAGGTCAGGGACGAGAAGGGTGCGATCGAAGCATTTCGCATCGTTCGCGGCGGAGGAACGTTCGTCTGGCCCGCGTGGGAAAACTACGAAATCCTCTCGTTGCAGATGATGACCCTGGACATCGATCTGCAGCACGTCTACACGGTCCAGGGCATTCCGATCAACGTGAGGGTCGTCGCACAGGTAAAGATCAAGGGCGACATCGGCCACATCCGCAACGCGGCCGAAGGATTCCTCGGCATGCCGGCGCCCCAGATCCAGGCGACGATCAAGGAGACGGTCGCCGGCCATCTGCGAGGCATCATCGGCACGTTGACCATCGAGGAGCTTTATCGCGATCAAAAACGTTTCCAGGACAGCGTCCGCGACGAGGCTCACAACGATCTGGACGGCATGGGTTTCGAATTTCGCTCGTTCGTCTTCCAGGAAATCCAGGACGACCAGGGCTACCTCGACGCTCTGGGCCAGCCCAAGATCCAGGAGGCGCTCAAACAGGCCCGCATCGCCACCGCGATGGCCGACCGCGACGCCAAGATCGAGGAAGAGGGCGCGCGCGAGAAGAAAGAGGAAAAGCGCATCTCCGTCGACACCGAGATCGCCACCGCCGACCGCGACCTGGAGATGACGAAGGCGAAAATCAAGCGCGACGTAGACGTGGCCAATGCCCAGGCGCAGAAAGCCGGGGAGATGGAGCTCAAGGTCCAGAACATCAGTATCGCCGGCAAGGAGGTCGAGCGTCAGAAGCTCGAGCTCAACGCCACCGTACGAGAGAGGGCCGACGCTGCGAAATACGAGACCGAGCGTTTGGCGGACGCCTCGCAGTACCGGGTCGAGCGCGAGGCGGCTGCCGACCGCAAGCGCCGCGAGGAATCCGCCGCGGCACTGAAGGCCGAGGGCGGAGCCAAGGCCGAGGCCGAATCGACGATGCGTCGAGAGATCGGTCTGGCCGAGGCCGAGGCGATCCAGGCCAAGGGCGAGGCCGAGGCCAAGGCCCGTCGGTTGCTGGCCGAGGCGCTGAAGCTGTACAACGAGGCGGGGCTTTCGATCGAGGCGTTGAAGGTGCTGCCCGAGATCGCGGCCGCCGTATCGGAGCCGCTCGCGCGCGCCGGTCAGACCACGATCATCAGCAACGGGGGCCAGAACGGGAAGGGCACAGGCGCCTCGAAGATGACCGAGGATGTCGTGCTGGTGCTGAGCCAGCTACGCCCAATCATGCAGCAGCTGGCCGGCGTAGATCTGGAGAGCTTTCTCCAGGACATCTCGAAGCTCCCCGGAGCGGTCGGCGATAAGCTGAGCAAGAAGCTGGCGAAGCCGGGCGAGACGGACGGCTCGGGGAAATAAGCCATGGCCCTGGCCGACGAGCTGCTGCAATTGCGCGACCGTCTGGCGAAGGCGCACTCGCCGGTCCAACGCATGAAGCTGCTCGCCCGCGCGTGGCGCACGTTGCGTGAGCTCGATCCGCGCGAGCGCAAGCGATTGTTGGCGGCGGTTGGCAGCGAGGGCGCGCAGGAGATTCTGGAAAAGCTGTCCGCGAAGCGGGGCAGGGTCAGTCCCGCGTTTCTCCTTCAGGCGCTCGACCGGTTGAAGAGCACCGATACAGAGCAGCTGACCGATCTCGTCGAGGCGCTGAGGGACCCCGAACGCCGCGGCGAGGTCCTCCGCCGGGGAACGCTTGCGATCAGCGATGCGCTGAGCGAAGAGGAGGAGGAGGTCGAGGCGCCGCCGGCCGAATGCGAACCCGTTGTCGTCGAAGCCCGACCCGAACCCCAGCCGCCTGCTGCGGCTCGGATCACGCCGGAGGCCGCCGCGCCGAAAGAGGCCGAGGTACCCGAGGCGCCGCCCGAGAAGACCGATCGCGTCGATCTCCCCGCCCCGCCCCCGCCCGTCCCGCCGCCCCCGAGACGTCCGCAGTCGTTGACGGGAAAGACGGGTCCCAAACCACCGTCGCTCGCGCTGCTCGATGGTGTCGCCGAGGCACCGTCTTTGATGAGCCGACTCCGATTCGTGCGGGAGAACCTGGACGACGCCGTGGGCCTCGACGTTGGGCAGCTACGGGCGCTGATCGAGTCGTTCCCGCAGGACTGGGCCCGGCGGCGCGTACTGGCCGAGTTGCTCAAGCGCAGGATACCCGGTGACCTGAATCAGGCGATCTACCTCGTCGAATCTCTCGAGTCGAGGGCGTCACGCCGCTGGTGCGTCTCGGTCCTGCTCCACGAGTGGGACCTCACCGAGAGCGAACGCAGGGCACTCATGGAACGGGTCGACCTGCCGTTCCGCGGCCACGGGAAGGTCGAGCCGTCAGGGGAGCCAGCGGTCGCCGATCGGCGTGAGGGTCAGTTCGTGAGTCCAGCCGCGAGGTGACTGGGAGACCAGATACTCCACGGCATCGACCACGTCGTCGTGGGAGGCCGACGCCTCGTCCGGCTTGTCCTTGAGCAGATGCTCCGTCTTGTCCGACTCGATGATGCCGTCCACGATCAACAGCGCCGTGTGCACGCCCTGCGAACGCAATTCCTGCGCGGCGGCGTGAATCAGCGCGCGCGTCGCAAAGGCGGCCGCCGCCCACGGTCCCCGTGCCGGCATCGCCCTCCGAGCCGAGCCTCCCGTTACCTGGATCAACGAACCGCGACCGCGGTCCGACATCGAACCGCCGATGACGCGGATGAAGTGGTACACCGCCGGGATCAAGCCGTTCGTGTAGGGCTCGACAGCGTCGGCGGAGAGCTCGGTGATCGGCCCTCCGGCGACGCCACCGCTGCGAACCGGCGACACGGCGTTGACCGCGACATCGATGTTGCCGAAACGGTCGAGCACCGTATCCCGCACATCCTCGATCTGCGACGGATTCGAAACATCGGCGGTGAGCGCCAGCGCTTCGGGATGACGCTCGAGAACTCGCTCGGCGGTGCTTCGGCCGAGCGAGACGGCTGCGATCTCATAGCCACGCGCGGCGAAACGATCGACGATCGCGCCGCCGAGATGGCGAGCGCCGAGAACCAACAGACTGGGCATCGCGTTCTCCCCTCCAATTGCCGTTTCATCATAGCCCGGTTCCCCGGTGTCCGTGTTTTGCGATGTACAAGCCCGTGGTGGGCTGGTAAGGTTGGTGCAGTTGTGTGAGGCAGAGGGTACGCGCGATGCTTCGCTACACGCGAACCGACAGCGACGAGAAATCCACACCCTCCGTCGTCCTCGACGAGAGGTTGCTTCCGAAGCGGTTTCTACTCGTCTCCAACCGGCTTCCCTATCAGCTCGACATGGAAGGCGACCAGATAAGCTTCAAGCGGGGAATCGGTGGCCTGGTCACGGCGCTCGATCCGATCCTCAGTCTGACCGGTGGGACCTGGATCGGCTGGACCGGCAGCTACGATCCCGTGCCCCCACGAGTCGAGCTCAGCCCGGATGTGACCGGTGCCCGGCCGTACAACCTCGTCCCGTTGAGACTCGATCGCGACGAGGTAGAGCAGTACTACCTGGGATACTCGAACCGGTGTCTGTGGCCGCTATTTCACTACTTCCAAGAGCACTGCGACTTCAATCGCGACCACTGGAGAGTCTACCGCGAGGTCAATCACCGCTTCGCCGAGGCCATCGTGGGCGAGTACCAGGAAGGTGACCTGATCTGGATTCACGACTACCACCTGATGCTGGTCCCGCAGCTCGTACGTGAACATCTGCCGCAGGCGCGTATCGGGTTCTTCCTGCATATTCCCTTTCCCAGCAGCGAGATGTTCCTGGTCGAGCCCCACGCCGAGGAATTGCTCAACGGTTTGCTGGGTGCCGACCTGAT
>Ga0255055_10000542_pt1 | contig 29290 bp, 28 predicted proteins | sample JV7_2_27_MG_FD_188633 | JGI IMG/M metagenome (GOLD analysis project Ga0255055, IMG submission 188633) | Seawater microbial communities from Jervis Inlet, British Columbia, Canada - JV7_2_27 | ecosystem: Environmental > Aquatic > Marine > Inlet | place: Canada: British Columbia | collected...
GCCGTCAACGTCGTCTTCCCATGATCAATATGACCCATCGTCCCCACATTCACATGCGGCTTCGTCCGCTCAAACCTCTCCTTAGCCATATTCATCCTCCGAATGGGTTGGTACGTACGTAGCGGAGGGCGGACTCGAACCGCCGACCTCTCGATTATGAGTCGAGCGCTCTCACCGTCTGAGCTACTCCGCCCCGGGCTGTGGGCCGAGCCTCCTCCGGGATTCGAACCCGGGACCCCTTCCTTACCATGGAAGTGCTCTGCCACTGAGCTAAGGAGGCGAGTCGACAGAGGTTACCGAACCTCGGTCGTGGCGCGTGCCGGGAGAAGGATTCGAACCTCCGTAGGCGATAGCCGGCAGATTTACAGTCTGCTCCCTTTGGCCGCTCGGGCATCCCGGCGCCAGCCGGGCAGGTTACCGCGGCGGAACTCCTGCTGATTGTTCCAGTCGCCCGACGTCGCGCCGCACTCGTTAGCGTGACACCATGACCAACGGCCGCCGCGGAGCCAGACCGGACACGCACTATGTGCAATCGCCCGACGGCTACTACATCGCCTACCAGGTATTCGGTGAGGGCCCCGACCTCCTCTTCCTCACCAACTGGCTCACCAACATCGACGCCATGTGGGACGAGCCCTCGGTCGTTCGCTTCTTCGACCGCCTCTCCTCCTTCGCCAGGGTCATCGTTCTCGACAAACGCGGCTCGGGAGTTTCCGATCCGCCGCCTATGGCCACCATCCTCCCGATCCAGGACACCCTCGACGATGCACGGATCGTCCTCGACGCCGTCGACTCAGATTCGGTGGCGCTGCTCGGCGACACCGAGGGCGGCCTCATGGCCATCATGCTCGCCGCAACCTACCCGGAGCGGTTCTCCTCCCTCGTGCTCGTCAACTCCCTGGCGCGGTTCCGGCGAGCCGACGACTATCCAATCGGCGCCCCGGAGAGCATCTACGACGTCATCGCATCCAAATACACCGACCAGCATGGCCGAACCGGAGCGATGCTCGCGGACACGGCGCCAAGCGTTGCCGACGATCCGCGCTTTCGGGCGTGGTGGACGCGTTACCAGCGCCTCTCCCTGCCGATGGGAGCCGTTGCGCAGACGTTCCGGTGGCTGTTCGACGTCGACGTGCGTCCCGGCCTCGCCTCGATACACATCCCGACACTGGTCGTGCATCGCAGAGACGCCATCTACCACCGGCTCGATTTCGGGCGCTATCTGGCGGACCACATCGACGGTGCTCAGCTCCGGATCGTCGAGGGCGCCGACACGCTGCCCTTCAACGCGGGCGACTTCACCCCAACGCTCGACGAGGTCGAGCAGTTTCTCACCGGGAAGCGGGAGATCGTCGACGTCGACAGAATGCTGGCGACGGTGATGTTCACCGACATCATCGGCTCGACGGCACGAGCCGCCGCCCTCGGGGACGAGCGGTGGCTCGACCTTCTCGGAGCGCACGATCGCATCGTGAGAACGGAGCTTGAGCGCTTCCGCGGCAGGGAGGTGCGAATGACCGGCGACGGCTGCCTCGCCACATTCGATGGCCCGGTGCGGGCGGTGCACTGCGCCATGGAGATCGCATCCGCGGTCCGCGGCATCGGCATCGATGTCCGAGCCGGGATCCACTCCGGCGAGATCGAGATGCGGAACGGTGAGCTCGGAGGCCTCGCCGTGCACATAGCATCGCGGGTGATGGATCAGGCCGAGACGGGCGGTGTGCTCGTTTCCTCGACCGTGAAGGACCTCGTCGTAGGATCAGATCTCGACTTCGTCTCGTGCGGTGCCTTCGACCTCAAGGGTGTGCCCGGCGAGTGGCAGCTCTACGAGGTCGTGGCTACCTGAGGCCCATCGCCATCTCCTCGAGACGCTCGATGCGCTCCGGGATGGGTGGGTGCGTGGAGAAGATCCTCGTCATCCAGTTCGTGTTGCGCTTGCCCTGGAGCGCCTTCAGCGGATCGGCGATGAACAGCTGGGCCGTCGAGTCGTTCACCGCCATCGGGATGCGGGCAGTCCCTGCATCGAGCTTCGCCAGGGCGGAGGCCAGCGCCATCGGCGAACCCGTCGACTCTGCTCCGGTGTGATCGGCCTGGAACTCACGTGAGCGGCTGATCGCCATCTGCACGACCATCGCAACCAGCGGGGCGATGATCATCGCGGCAAGTCCGAGGAGCATCGTGATGCCATTGCTGTCGCGGCGCCGTCCCATGCCGCCCCAGAAAGCCATCCGGGCCAGAAACGCCATGGCGGCGCCGATGGTGGCAGCGATGGTCGCGATGAGGATGTCCCTATTCCTCACGTGGGCCAACTCGTGGGCCAGCACCCCTTCGAGTTCCTGGTGCGTCATGAGACCGACGATCCCAGTCGTGACGGCCACCGCGGCGTGCTTCGGGTTGCGGCCGGTGGCAAAGGCGTTCGGCTGCGGCGAATCGATGAGGTAGATCTTCGGCATCGGCATGTCGTAGCGCTGTACGAGCGAACGGACGATGGTGTAGACATTCGGCAGCTCGGTCTCGTCCGCGAGCCTGGCGCGCGACGCCGCCAACGCCATCCGGTCTGAAAAGAAGTACATCCCGAAGTTGAGGGCGGCCGCGATCCCGAGAGCAATGAACGCCCCGCTCGGACCGCCGATCAACCACCCGACGGCAACGAAGATTCCCCCGAGCAGACCGAGCAGCACCGCGGTCTTGACGTTGTTGGCCATACGCAAATCATATCGCCCCGCCGTCCCTCCCAACGCGCGTGCCTAAAGGTCACCTCAGCGCACCTTTAGGCACGCGCGTTGGGAGGGACGACGGCGATGAGGACGCGGAAGTCGCCGAGTCCCCGCGGATGGAGCAGGGTTTCGGCGTCGATGAGCTCGGAACGGACGGCAAGCCGTTCCAACCCGCTCTCCGACCTGGCCAATTCCAGCTCTTTGCGACGCAGTTCCGATACGACGTCGCGTAGGCCGAGGCGGGCAAGGAAGTCGTCCTGGCGCAGCAGCTCGACCCGGGCGTCGGCCCGCGCCGCCACGGCCATCATCGCAGTGAAGTTGACGTCGGCCGTGATATCAGTTGCTCCCGGCTCGAGCAGAGGGTCCGGGCCCAGATGGTGGGCGCGATAGGTGCGCAAGGTCCCCTGCGTACGCCTCGGCTCCAGCTCCTCGGCGGTGCCTCCGTAATCGATGACGAGCAGGGCACCGCGCTCCAATCGGCCCAGTGCGTCTGTGACCCACTCCGCTGCCGCCATCTCCACCTCGACCATTCCACCGGACGCCACGTCTCCGGCGTATGCATCGCACCAGGCCACAACCTCGGATCTCGCTTCCGCTTCGACCAGCTCGAGCCGACCGTCGGCGACGCCCACCCAACGCTCCTCCCAGCCATGGTCGCCGCGGACGGCGAGTGCAGCGGGGAGGTTGTCGAGCAATTCGTTGGCGATCACCACTCCGGTGAACCGACCCGAGAGATCGGCGAGCGACGCGTGCACATGATCGGAGTGGAGCAGGCGCTGCAAGGCATCCCGAGCGGCAGGCGACACCTCGACTGCGTGGTAGTCGAAGCCATCGCCCAGCTCCTCCATCAGCGGCCCGAGCAGGGACCCCGACCCTGCTCCCACCTCGACGACCCGAGCCTGCTGTCCAGGCAGCGAGAACACACTGGCGACGAACGAGGCGATCGATCGCCCGAACCAGGGGCTCACCTCCGGGCTGGTCAGAAAATCGCCCGACTTCACCGATCGCAACGGTCCGCTCGAGAAGAACCCACCCTCCGGGTCGTAGAGGCAGGCCTCCATGAATACCTCGAAGGGCATGGGGCCTTGCGCTTCGATTCTGCGTAGCAATTGGGCAAGGAGCACGTCGAGAGCGTAGGTTGTGGCCATGGATCACGATCCGGATTGTGTCCTCTGCAGGGGAGCGGATGCAGATGCGGAACTCTTTCGCGTCGAGACCTGGTCGAACGACATCTGGCGACTGACGACCGCCCGGGTGGGGGAGGTCGCCGGCTTCTCTTACCTCGAGCCGCGACGTCACATCGCGTCGATCTCAGATCTCGACGGAGAGGAGGCCGCCACGCTCGGATCGGTCCTCGCCGGCTCCACCGCGGCGATCCGCGACGCGTCCGGTGCGGGCCTCGTCTATGTCTATGTGTTCGGCGACAACATCCCGCACCTACATCTGCACCTTGCGCCCCATCGCGAGGGCGGTCCCCTGAGCTCGCAGATGATCAAGGGGAGTCTGCACAAGACACACCTGCCGACGGGTGAGGAGATCTGGTCGAGCGACCGCTATCCACTGCAGCCGCCCGAGATCATGGATGCGACGATCGCCGACATCCGCTCCCAACTCGGCTGAGGAGCGGCCGGGTCAGAGCCCTCTGGCAAGCCAGGTCAGAGCCCGCCGGCAAGAAAGTCGGTGGAGAACCGGCTGAGGGCTGCCACCACGTTCGGGAAGACGCCGAGAAGCAGCACGAACACGGACGTGATGCCGAGGGCCAGCACCAAACCCGGCGAAGGGAGTCGTTCGCGGGCGAGGTCGACGTCGATCGACGCCGGGACATCATCGAAGTACACCGCCTTCGCGACCTTGGCGTAGTACACGAGAGCGACCACCGAGTTGACGGCCGCGATGACTGCCAGGCTGTAGCCCCACCCGTTTCCAGCTGTGATCAAGGCGTTGAACATCGCCAGTTTGGCGAACCAACCGGCAAGGGGTGGGATCCCGGCCAGGCTGAAGAAGAAGACAGCGGTGAGCGCGGCCAAACCCGGTGCGTACCGATTGAGACCACCCCAGTCCTTCAGTTCCGCGCTGCCGGTCTTGTGGGAGATGGCAATCACCACGGCGAACGCCCCGAGGTTCATCACTGCGTAGATGAGCAGGTAGGCGACGGTGGCTGCGAACGCGCCGGCCAATTCCTCCCCACCGGCGGCGGCAGCGGCGCCGAACGGCGCCAGCATGAAGCCCGCCTGCGCGATCGACGAATACCCCAGCAGCCGGACCACGTTGGTCTGCCTGAGGGCAACGAGGTTGCCCCAGGTCATCGACAGCACCGCCACCAGCCAGAGGAGCGGGCCCCACAGCTCGGTCACCGTCGGGAAGGCCAGGTAGCACACGGACAGAAGCCCGACGAACCCGGCCGCTTTCGACCCCACAGACAGCCACGCGGTCACCGGCATCGGCGCCCCCTGGTACGTGTCCGGCGTCCAGTAGTGGAAGGGAACGGCCGAGACCTTGAACCCGAAGCCGAGGATGATGAACACGACCCCGAGCGTGAACAGCGGCGTGTCGATCTGGGCTGCCGACACTTGGCGGAGTGCGGCGAACAGCTGGTTACCCGTCAGGCCGTAGACCATCGACACGCCCATCAAGAGCAACGCGAGCGCGACGACACCGATGAGGAAGAACTTCAAGGCCGCCTCGTTCGACTTCTCCGAGCCTTTCTTCCACCCCGCCATCAGGAACGCCGGGCCGGACACCAGCTCGAGAGCAACGATCATCGTGATGAAGTCACGGGACGAGGCCATGAACACAGCTCCGAGCGCAGATGCGAGAAGCAGGAAGTAGTACTCACCCTCGTAATAGCGACCCCCCTCGAGATAGCCCACGGACAGCAGGAGGGCAAGGAACGCCGAACCGATGAACAGCCCTTTGAGAACGAGCGCGTACGAGTCGACGACGTAAGAACCACCGAACATCACGCGATCGACGGTCTCGGCGTCACACCCGACCAGATCGGAACAGAAACCGAGGGTGAGCAGCGGGACCATGGCGGCAAACAGGCCAACCATGCCGACGACCGCCACCCAGTACTTCTTCACGACGAACAGGTCCATCACGAGCACGAGGAGCACCGTGCCGGCGAGGATGAATTCGGGGAGAAGTGCGTGGTAGTCGATCAACGCGTCAGCCTCCAAACGACCGTTCGATGAGCGCGATCACGGCATCGTTCGTGGATTCGAAGACGATGTTCGGGAACACTCCGATGGCCAGAGTGAGCACCACGAGGGGAATCCAAGCGAGCCACTCGGCCGTGTCGACATCGTGGAACGTCTTGCCGAGGAACTGCTTCTTGACCTCTCCGAAGTTCACCTCGCGCAGCATCCACAACATGTAGCCCGCCGTGAGGACCGTTCCCACCGCCGCGATGATCATCAGCGCCCGGAACAGCGTCGTATCGAGCCCGGGAAGAGGGTTGAACGATGCCATCATCGCCATGAACTCGCCCCAGAACCCGGCGAGCGCCGGAAGACCGAGCGACGCCATGGCTGCAAAGCCGAGGAGCACACCCATCCTCGGCATGAGCGTCTGGTTGCCGCCGAGCTTGGCCATGTCGCGGGTGTGGTACCGATGCGACATCGATCCGGCGAGGAAGAACAACAACCCGGTGATGACACCGTGGGCGACCATGCCGATCACCGCTGCGTTCAAGCCGATCGGCGTCAGGGTGGCGATTCCCAGCATCACGAAGCCCATGTGCCCGACCGAGGAATAGGCGATGAGCCGTTTCATGTCCGTCTGAGCGAGACACGCCAGCGAGCCGTAGATGATCCCGATCACCGCCAGCACGCCGATGAACCAGGCCCAGTTCTTGGCCTCGTCCGGGAGGATTGGAATGGCGATCCGCAAGAAACCGTAGGTACCCAGCTTCAGGAGGATGGCCGCCAGGATGACTGAACCGACGGTCGGCGCCGCCGTGTGTGCATCCGGGAGCCAGGTGTGCAGCGGCCACATCGGGACCTTGACGGCAAAACCGAGGAACAGCGCCGCGAACACCCAGAAGGCGAACGATCCGATGAAGAGCCCGTTGCGCATCGTGAGCTCCAGCATGTCGAACGTGCGCTCGGCGCCGGCGTCCCCGGAGCGAAAATACAGCGCGAGAAAGCCGAGCAGCATGAACGCAGAACCAAACAGGGTGAACAGGAAGAACTTGATCGAGGCGTACAGGCGAAGCTCTACTTCCCAGCCCACGACCGGCACCCTGCGAATCGAACGGTCGCCCCAGATGCCGATCATGAAGTACATCGGGAGCAACACGACCTCGAAGAACACGAAGAACAGAATGAGATCGAGTGCGACGAAGGTCCCGGTCATGCCGACGGCGAGGATCATCATGAGGATCAACAGGTTCTTCGGCTCATGCGGATCCGGCCAGTGGTTCCAGCTGTAGACCACGACGAGAACGGTGATCAGAGTGGAGAGGACGACGAGCGGCAGCGAGATGCCGTCGACGCCGATGTGGTAGTTGGCGTTGATGGCGCTGATCCAGTCGAGATCGGTACCGAACTGGAAGGTCGAGGCGGCGTCGTAGTCGAATCGGACGGCCAGGATCACGGAGAGCACGAGCGCGCCCCCCGAGAACAGCAGCGCAGTCACCTTCAGCACCTGCTCGTTGGCGCGCGGCACAGCCAACATCACCAGTGCGCCGACGAGCGGCAAGAAGACGATGAGACTCAGCCCCCAGCCGTTGTCGAACCACTCCATATGTGTGCTCCTTCTGTCAGAAGATCAAGAACAGCGCAGCGATGATCACCACGCCCACGAAACTCATTGCCACGTATTGCTGGACCCGACCGGTGAAGGCCAGTCGGAGTACCCCGCCCGCACCCTCGGTGGCCTCCGCCAGTGTGTTGAACACGCCGTCGACGACCCGGAGATCGAACTGGTTGACCGCTCTTGCAGCTCCTCGCGTGACGAGCGCCGCACCGTTCGCGATGAGATCGATCACGTGGTTGTCGAACCACATGACGCCTTGTGCGAGTGGTCCCATCGTGGGTCGAACTATTCCGTCCATGTAGATGTCGTCGATGTAATACCCGTGCTCGAGGAGCGGGTAGAGCACGGGGATCGAGAAGCGGTCCCGCGCCGCCTGGGTGTCACGCTGCGGGTTGAAGATGCGCCAGGCGAGGAAGATGCCGAGCGCCACGAGCGCGGTGACGATGACGATCAGGACGAAGTCGACGCTGTCGGCGTGGTGGTCACCCATCACCTGGAACCGGGTGGCCAGCCAGTCGGTGAACCCGGTGTAGATGCCGGGCACGTTGCTGAACCCGGCGACAACCGTGAAGGCCGCCAGACCCCACAGCGGCAGGGTCATCACCTTCGGCGATTCGTGAGGCTGGGCTTTGCCCTCGTACTCACCGAAGAAAGTCAAGAAGATGACTCTGCCCATGTAGAAGGCGGTGACGAACGCACCCCCGATGGCGAGGACCAGGGCGAACCAGGCAACCCCCTCGCCCGACTCCGCGGCGGTGAACTTGATCGATGCAATGATCTCGTCCTTCGACCAGAAGCCGGCCAGCGGGAAGATACCGACGAGGGCGAGCGTGCCGATGATGAAGGTCCAGAATGTTGACGGCATGTACTTGCGCAACCCACCCATGTCGCTCATGTCGTTGGAATGCACCGCATGGATGACCGAGCCGGCGGCGAGGAACAACAGTGCCTTGAAGAAGGCATGGGTGAAGAGATGGAACACGCCCGCGGTGTACGCCCCGGCACCGAGTGCGGCAATCATGTATCCGAGTTGGCTCACCGTCGAATAGGCCAGCACCTTCTTGATGTCCTTCTGGACGAACGCCAGCATGCCCATGAAGAACAACGTCACCGACCCAATGATGATGATGAAGGTCCGCACCTCGCCGGCGAAGATGTTGGCCGGATCGAAATAGAACGGAAACAGCCTGGCGACGAGGAACACACCCGCGGTGACCATGGTGGCCGCATGCATGAGCGCCGACACCGGCGTCGGTCCGGCCATGGCCTCGGGCAGCCACACGTGGAAGGGGAACTGTGCGCTCTTGCCCATCGCCCCGATGAACAGCGCAAGTCCCGCCCAGAACGCGTACCGGGCCAGGGTCGACGAGGCGTCCTGGGAGGCAACCACTTCGAGCACGGCGCTGTATCGGAACGAGCCGACCGACCACGCCATGATGATGACACCGATGAACAGGGCCGCATCTGCAACCTTGTTGACCATGAAGGCCGTGTTCGCGGCATCGACGTTGGCATAGTCCTTCCAGTAGAAACCGATGAGCAGGTACGAGGTCACGCCCACGAGTTCCCAGCCGACGATGAGTTGCAGCAGGTTCGGCGCGGCGACGAGCACCAGCATCCCGCCCGCGAACAGCGTGAACGCGGTGAAGAACCAAGTGAAATTGGCCTCGCCCTTCATGTAGCCCAGGGCGTACGTGAACACGAGGAACCCGACCACCCCGATCAGGAAATACATCATGATCGAGAGACCGTCGACGACCCATCCCCACTCGATGGCGAACGAGCCGATCTCGGCCACCTTGATCTGGGTCGAATAGAGAACCCCGTCCACGGCATTGGCGATCAGGAGCACCGTGCCGTAGACGGCCACGAAGCCCATCGTCAGCCAGGCAAGCTCCCACCCCTTCTTGGGCAGCTTCGTGCCGAAGGCCATGATCAGGAATGGCATGACGAGTGGCACGACGACGATCAGCCATGCGTACTCGACGAGCGGCCCGCTCGTGATTCCGGCCTCGATGGCGTGGCCTCCGCCATCACCGCCCTCAGCACCATGGCCCTCCTGGAGGGCAAGCATCGCGTTGGCGACGATGGGGACGAATCGAATCATCTCAATGCCTCATCATGTCGAGCTCGTCGACGTTCGCCGAGCGCCGGTTCCTGAAGATCATCAAGATGATGGCGATGCCGATGCCGACCTCGGCCGCGGCGATCGCGATGATGAAGAGGGCGAAGATCTGGCCGGCATGACGCGGGTCGGGCAGGAACACCGCGAAGGCCACGAAGTTGACGTTCACCGCCGCCAGCATCACCTCGACCGAGGCGAGGATCAGTACCGCGTTCTTCCTCGTGATCACGCCGTACAACCCGACGGCGAACATCGCAGAGCCAAGCAGCGCGTACTGGACGACGGTCATCGGCCGGGCTCCTCGGGTGGGTCCCGCCTGGCGATGACGATGCCGCCGATGAGGGCGGCGAGGAGGACGAACGAGACGACTTCGAACGGGATCACGAATCGATCGAACAGGATCTCCGCCAGCGCGGCGGACCGCGTTGCATCGTCGCCGAAGGGGATGATGCGGTTCTCGAATGCGTCGATGAACGCCCATGCCATGACCCCGAACAACACCGCAGAGAGCAGCGCCGCCGGGAGGCGCACCGAGAGGTCGTGGCTGAGCGACGAGGCCGAAGTCAGCGGAGCCCGGGTGATCATGATGCCGATGAGGAAGAGGATGACCACGGCGCCGATGTACACGAGCACGACCGTCCACGCCACGAACTCGGCACCGAGGACGAGGAAGAGAGCCGCCGTGCCGGCGAGGGTCACCACCAGGTAGAGGACGGCACGAACGATGTTGGTGGTGGAGACGACCTTGAACGCCGAGAACAACGTCGGAAGCGCAATGATCAGGAACACCCAATTGGCCGCCTCGCTGAACCACTCCGAGAGGGTCACGGTCACGAGCAGATCCCCATCGTCATGACTCCACCGCCGGCGGTGGTGGCACCGTTGCCAACCACCCCGTGAGGCGTTCCTTGTCGTGGAGCAGGCCGACGATCGAGTACTCGCTGTATTCGTAGTCGGGACTCCAGAACAACGCGTCGAACGGACATACCTCGACACAGATACCGCAGTACATGCAGAGGGCATAGTCGATGTCGAACCTGTCGAGCTTCGCCCTGGTGCGCACCCGTCCGCCTTCCTTGGCCGGGGGGACCTCCTCCTTGTGCCCTTCGATGTAGATGCACCAATCGGGGCACTCGCGGGCACACAGCATGCACACCGTGCAGGCATCGGGGTCGAGGGCGATGACCCCGCGCGCCCGGGGCACCGGTATCTCCTTCATATCCGGATAGAAGACCGTTGGTGTCTTCTGGAAGAGCGTCTTCAGCGTCGTCCACATGCCCTTGTAGAGCCCGGAGAACGGGAAAGCGATCCGACGTTGTTTTGCCGTCGAATACTCGGCCATCAGAACACCACCTTGAAGACGCCGGCGAGGACGATGTTCAGGAGCGCGAGCGGGATCAACCACCGCCACGCCAGGTTCTGCAGCTGGTCTTCACGCAACCTGGGCCACGTCCAACGGATCCAGATGATGATGAAGACGAGAATGGCGACCTTTGCCAGCAAGATGCCCGGACCGAGGAAGTTGAGAGCATCCCCGGGAATGAACGGAGCCCAATAACCGCCGAGGTACAGCGTCGCGGCAACCGCCGACAACGAGATCATCGCCAGGTACTCGCCCAGGAAGAACATCGTGAAGCGGATGCCCGAGTACTCGGTGAGATAGCCCATCGTCAGCTCCGACTCGGCGATCGGCATGTCGAAGGGGATCCTCGACAGCTCGGCAACGGCGGCGACGGTGAAGATGATGAAGCCGAGAATCTGGCCCTTGAGGAGGAAAGGCACCGCCACCTCGGTGCTCCCGAGCGTGAAGATCGGCTCGGCCTGGGCGGCAACGATCCCGTTCAAAGACATCGTCCCTGCCTGGACAACGACGGCAACAACGGCGAGAACGAGCGGCAGCTCGTAGGCGATCAGCTGGGCAGCGGCACGAAGCCCACCCATCAGCGAGTACTTGTTCGCAGACGACCATCCGGCCATCAACACACCGAGCGTGGTGAGAGAAGAGATGGCAAGGAGGTAGAAGACCCCGAGGTCGAGATCCCTGACCACGAGGTCGGGTCCAAATGGGATCACGACGAACGTGGCGATCGTGGCGGCGACAACGATGTACGGCGCCAACTTGAAGACCGCGCTGTCCGCTGCCGACGGGATGAGGTCCTCTTTCTGGATGAACTTGGCACCATCGGCGAGGGGCTGGGCCCATCCGAACCGTCCACCGGCGTAGTACGGCCCCGGCCGGTTCTGCATGTGGGCGCCGATCTTCAGCTCGGCAAAGATCACGACGAGCGCCCCGGTGAGCATCGCACCCAGGATCACGGCGACCTTGATGGCAGTGTCGAGCCAGAAGAAACCGCTCGTCATCGGTCCACATCTCCGAGTACGAAATCCAGGGAACCCATGATCGCCACGAGATCCGGGATCAGGGCGCCCTTCAGGAGCCACGGCAGGATCGACAGATTGGAGAACGAGGTCGAGCGGATCTTCAACCGGTAGGGCATACGGCCACCCTCCGAGATCACGTAGTACCCGAACTCCCCCTTCGGGTTCTCGTTACGGACGTACGCCTGGCCCCTGGGCACCTTGAGGATGCGGGGCACTTTCGCCTGGAGGGGTCCAGAGGGGATCTTGTCTATGGCTTGCAGAATGATGCGAGATGACTGGCGGATCTCTTCGAGCCGCACGACGTAGCGGTCATAACAATCGCCGTGCTCCGAGACGGCGATCTCGAAGTCGACCTGGTCGTACGGCAGGATCGCCTCATGCTTGCGAAGATCGAATGCAACCCCCGACGCCCGGAGGTTGGGGCCCGAGATGCCGTAGGAAACCGCCTTGTCGGCCGGGATGACGCCCACATCGACGGTGCGGGCCTTGATCAGCTCGTTCCCGGTGACCAGCTCGTCGATCTGGTCGCACACCGCGAGGACCTTCACCATCGCGTCGCGCGTCTGGGAGAAGAAGCCGACGGGGAGGTCCTGGGAGACTTTCTTCGTCTCGGCACCTCCGCCGGCGGCCGATTTGACGCCACCCACCCGGTTGAAGTTGGGATGGAAGCGGCCCCCGGTGACGCTCTCGAGGAGGTCGAGCACCCGCTCCCGCTCCCGCAGGGCGTAGAAGAGCGGCGTGGTAGCCCCCAGCTCGAGGGGGTAGGACGACATGAACACCAGATGGCTGGAGATCCGGGCCATTTCAGACAGGATCAATCGAATCCACTGGGCCCGCTCGGTGGGCTCGATGCCGACCAGGGTCTCGACCGCCCGGATGTACGCGATCTCGTTGGCGAATCCGGCGACCCAATCGATCCGGTTCACCAATGCCGTGATCTGGGCGTAGGTTCGCACTTCGGCGAGCTTCTCGTAGCCGCGATGCATGTAGCCGATCACCGGCTCCACCTCTTGGATCTTCTCCCCGTCGACCCTCGCCACCAACCGGAGCACGCCATGAGTCGACGGGTGCTGCGGTCCGATGTTGAGGGTCATGTCGGGCGTCTGCAGCTCGACGGAAACGGCGACCTCGGAGCGGTGCATGAGCCGTTCGTCCATCGTCATCGAGGAGCCTCGGGATTCTCGGTCGAGGGGCCGGTGTCCGCAGACGGCATAGCCTCGACGTCCACGATGCCGGGCCATGGTTTCACGTCACGGCTCAGCAGCGGGAACGATTTGAGTAGGGGATTTCCCTCGAATCGATCCGGCAGATAGAGATGGGTGAGGTTGGGGTTGCCCCGGAAATCGATGCCGAACATCTCATGGGCCTCGCGCTCGTGCCACTCGGCACCGCCGAACAGCTGCACGATGGAATCGATCCAGGCATCATCCTTGGGCAGCACTGCGATGAAGTGGGCACCCGTAGCATCGATGACGGAGGACAGCCGGCAGATCACCTCGAAACGCTCCTCGAGGTCGTCCGGCTCCGCCACGGTCTCGCCGACTGCGACCTCCTTCGACCAGTCGATCGCGCTTAACCACGAGAAGAAGGGCATTCCCTCGTCATCCCGCACGCGACGGAGCGTCTCCACCCACGCCTCACGATCGACGTAGAGGCGCGGCGTTGCGAAGTCGGCAACCCACCCCTCGGCACCGAGGCGCTCGGCGAGTGTGCCGGTCCATTCGGCGAGAGCGTCGCCGGCTTCGACGGCCGCGTCAGACTGGCTGTCGTTCACCCTGGCTCCACTTTTCCTTGACGTTCTCGTTGGTGATCTGCGTCTGCAGCATCACGATGCCTTCCAGCAAGGCCTCGGGCCGCGGTGGGCAGCCGGGAACATAGACATCGACGGGGATGATCTGGTCGACGCCCTTCGTCACCGAGTACGAATCCCAATAGGGGCCACCACAGTTCGAGCACGAGCCCATCGAGATGACGTACTTCGGATCTGGCATCTGCTCGTAGAGCCTCTTCACCGCAGGGGCCATCTTGTCGGTGAGGGTGCCGGCGACGACCATCAGGTCGGCCTGGCGCGGCGAGGCGGGGAGGGGGATGATCCCGAACCGCATGAAGTCGTAACGGGGGCTGGACGCCGCCATCACCTCGATGGCGCAGCACGCCAGACCGAACTGGAAGTACCAGAGCGAGTACTTGCGTGACCAGTTCAACAACCAGGAGACGGGCTTGGGAGCACCGAATCTCTCGATCACTCCCATCGCAAGACTCCCTTGCGGATGGCGTACGCCAAGCCGAGCACGAGGATGCCGATGAACAGCACCATCTCCACCAACACGAAAGCACCCTTGCCGATCTCGGTGAAGAACTCGAGCTTGATGGCCCAGGGGAAGATGAACACCGCCTCGACGTCGAAGATCAAGAAGAGCAGGGCAAAGATGTAGTAGCGGATGTGGCTCTGGTTCCACCCGCCGGCGACCGGTTCGATGCCCGATTCATAGACCGTGTCCTTGAGCAGCGTCGGATTGTGCGGCGCGATGACGTGGTTGGCGAAGACGGCGGCGAGGACGAGGAGGAAGCCGACAATCAGGAAAACGGCCACCGTGATGTAGTCATCGAAGTAGTTGTTCAGCACGCGTTGGTCCCTTTGAACCCTTCGATGTCGATCAGGTGTCTCCAGCCCACGTCGCCGGCGGGAGTCTAGATAGCTCGATTCGCGGAGGCCCATTCCAGACGAGTCCATCCGAGTTACCGGTTATGTTCCCGGTCGTGCCACAGCCGACGTTGCCCGACTACGCGGGCGGATCACTCGTCAACCTCGTCGCGGAACTCGAGCTGCGACTGCGCGGATCGTCCGAGAGCCCAGGGCTGGCTGCCCCCCGAGCGGCGTTGATTCCTGCGGCGTCTTCGTACGTTCTCGTCGTGTTCGACGGGCTCGGCACCTCGCAGCTCGACCATCTCGCGGCTACGGACCTCCGTGACCATCTCGTCGGGTCCGTCGACGCCCCGTTTCCCACGACGACGACGGTGAGCCTTGCGTCGGTCGCCACCGGGCGACCGCCATCGCAGCATGGATTGCTCGGATATCAACTCTGGATGCCCGACGTGGGCGAGGTCGTCAACACGATCAAATGGACCAACCTCTGGGGCGATCCGACCGGATTCGACACCACCCGGCTTCTCGAGGAGCCCAATCTGTGGGAGCGCCTTGCGGCCGCCGGCAGCGAGCCGATCACGGTGCAGCCGGGCAATTTCGCGACATCGCCGCTGTCGAACGGGTTGTATCGGGGATGCCGTTTCGAGCCTATCTACTCCACACAAGAGTGGGTGGACGCGGTCATCGATCTCGCCTCGGTGCCGCGACGGTTGGTCTTCGCATACCTGCCGCACGTTGACTTCGCCGCCCACGTGCACGGCCAGGAGTCCCGCGAATACGAAGAAGCCCTGTCCACCATCAACCGCTCGTGGTCCGAGCTGGTACGGCGGATGCCGGACAACGCGGTGGCCGTCGGTACCGCCGATCACGGGCACGTCGACTTCGCACCGGAACGCCGGTTCACCATCCCTCGCCCAGCCCAGGAAGGTCGGATCCTCTACGGCGACTCGAGGGTGATGTTCGTCCGTGGTGGAGATGCCGCGCTCGCCGAGGATCTCCCCGCCACCTGGGTGCCACTCGAAGAGATACGCGGTTGGTGGGGACCGGGCCCCGCCCACGTCGCCTTCGAGGAGCGCGCTCCGGATGGCGCGCTGGTCGCCGACGACGGCTGGACGTTGCTCCACCGGCGCAGCGACAAGCGTCTCATCGGCAACCACGGTGGCCTCACCGACGCCGAGCGCCTGGTGCCACTCATGGTGAGCCGATCGTGAGGAGGGTGGCTCTCGGTCCGTCGACGCTCAGACCGCTCAGACCGAAGTGTTCCGCATCGATCCGCTGAGCTTGGCGAGGTCGAGGTCGTAGAGGAAACATGTCACCGTGCGGTCATCGAGCCGGTCCCATGAGGTCTGCGTCGGGATGAGCCATCCGAAGTCCAGGCTCGATGTCTGGTACGACGTCCCCACATACGTCTCGAAGGCCTCGTAGCAGGTCTCGTCGGCCCAATCCTCCACGACGCTCTGACCCGGCCATGTCGCCTCGGCGATGTCGTAGTTGCCGTAGACCTCGTTGTCGTGTGGTTGGGAGCATTCGGTAGCCGGCACCGTCTCCACCTCTTCGAAGTTCGACGGGTCGTCGAAACAGTCACCGACCTCGAGTTCGAATGCCGACTGCCCGCCGCACGCCGCGGCGAGGAGAGCGATGACGATGAACGATCTGAGCAAGCGTCGCGTGATGGGATACCCCTTTCTCGATGTGGTTTATCGGGGCATCGACACCGTGCCTTGACTATCCCGTCTACGATCGCTGCGCATACCGAATGATCAGGTCGGCTTGACGAAAAATGTCGGTGATTTCTCACTATTGGTCGGGTGGAGATATCGTCCTGCCCATATCGAAACACGGAGGACGATGAAACGGGCGGCAGCCGCAGTGGCGGCACTGGCACTCCTCGCTACGGCATGCAGCAGCAACGGCGAGACATCGGATTCACTCGACGGCTCTTCGCTCACCGTGTACTCGGGACGCAGCGAAGAACTCGTCGGCCCGCTCATCGAGCGGTTCGAGGAAGAGACCGGCGTCGACGTGGCCGTGCGTTATGCCGGATCGGCCGAACTCGCAGCCACACTGCTCGCAGAAGGGAGTAGCTCACCCGCCGACGTCTTCTTCGCCCAGGACCCGGCCTCGCTCGGCTCGGTGGCGCTCGCCGGCATGCTCTCCACGTTGCCCGATGACATCCTCGGCCTCGTCGGGGCCCAATTCTCCGACCCGGACGGGCGGTGGGTCGGCACATCCGGCCGGTCCCGGGTGGTGGTGTACGACACCACCTTGATCAGCGACGCCGACATCCCGCAGACGGAAGACGGCTTCGTCGCTCCCGAGTGGAAGGGGAGAGTCGGCATCGCTCCCACCAACGGCTCTTTCCTCGCATTCGTCGCAGCGAAGATCCTCCTCGACGGCGAGGAAGCAACCTTGGCCTGGCTCGAGGGGATGCGGACCAACCAATCCCCGACCTTCACGAACAACTCCTCGATCGTCTCGGCCGTCGACGAGGGACAGGTGGAATCCGGCCTCGTCAATCACTATTACCTCCTTCGTCGCCGGGTCGAGTTCGGCGACGTCGTTGGCAACAACCACTTCTTCTCGGTTGCCACGGCCGGCGCGCTCGTCATGCCCGCCGGAGCGGGCATCCTCACCACCGCCGGCAACGTTCCGGCTGCCGAGGCGTTCATCGAGTTCCTCCTGAGTCAGGGATCCCAGGAGTACTTCTCCACCGAGACCTTCGAATACCCTCTGCTGCCGAGCGTCGCTCCCTTCGAGGGTCTCCCACCGCTCGACTCTCTCGCAACGCCCGGCATCGACCTCTCGCTGCTCGCCACGGTCCTCGACACCGCAACCGACCTTGTCGCCGAGGCCGGTCTGTAGTGACCGTCCAGATCGAAGGCCGGGACGACCTTCCTGGAGCCAAGACGCCCGCGGCGACGAGACGCCCCAGGTTTCGTGCTCCGTGGTGGCTGTGGGCGGCTGCCGTCGTCATCCTCATCCCGGTCCTCGTACCCATTGCGGGATTGTTCGTGCGCGTCCTCGCCGCATCCGATTCGGCCTGGAACACGTTGTTCTCACCGCGTACCGCGGAGCTGATCGCACGGTCTGCGCTCCTCGTCACGGCCGTCACCGCGTCGGCCCTCGCCATCGGCGTGGCTGCGGCCTGGCTCGGTGTCCGGACGGCACTGCGTTGGAGCAATGTGTGGGGTGTGCTCGTTGCGATGCCGCTCGTGATTCCTTCATATGTGATCGCGCTGTCCTACCTGGCCGCATCGGGACCCCGCGGCCTCATCGCCGATGCCACCGGCATCGGCCTCCCGGTGCTGACCGGATTCCCCGGCGCATGGCTGGCGCTCACCCTCGCCACCTATCCCTACGTGTTTCTCATCACCGCCGCCTCACTTCGCCGCATCGATCCCGCGTTCGAGGAGGCGGCGGCGGGCCTCGGTGCCGGAGGGTGGAGGGCCTTTCGAACCGTGACGCTGCCGCAGCTTCGTCCCGCGATGGGGACGGCAGCGCTCCTGGTCGGCCTCTACACCCTGTCCGACTTCGGCTCCGTCTCGCTGATGCGCTACGACGTGTTCACTCGCGTCATCTACAGCCAGTACTCCGGGCGCCTCGACCGGACACCCGCCGCCGTTTTGTCGATGGTGCTGATCCTCATCGCCCTGCTGCTGATCATCGGCGAGGAACGGACGCGCGGCAGGGCCACCTATTACTCGAGGCGACCAAACCGCGCCCCGACCCATCGCCCGCTTCGACCCACCGCCAGGGCCGGCGCCTACGCGTTCCTCGGCTCGCTCGTGGTGCTCGGTGTGTTGCTGCCGGTCGGCGTGCTCATTGCCTGGGTGGTCCGCGGATTGGAGGCGGGCGAGTCGATACGTATCGATTGGGCGGCCGTCGGCGGATCAATCGTCGCGTCGACCCTCGCCGCCTTGATCGCCATGGCGGCGGCCGTCCCGATCGCGGTGCTGACCGTTCGCTACGCCGGCCGATCGACGCGTTGGCTCCAGCGGAGTGTCTACGTCACCTTCTCCCTTCCGCACATCGCGGTGGCGCTCGCGGTGGTGTTCTTCGCGGTGAACTTCCTCGGCCCGCTCTACCAGTCATTGGCGCTGCTCGTTGTCGTCTACGCCGCCATCTTCCTCGCCCAGGCCACCGGTTCGGCAGAAGCCGCGCTGCGCCAGGTGAACCCGAGCCTCGAGGAGGCGTCGCGCAGTCTCGGCCGGAGTGCCCTCGCCACCCTCACCTCCATCACGATCCCGTTGATCTGGAAAGGGCTGCTTGCCGGCGGCGCCCTCGTCTTCCTCACGACGATGAAGGAACTCCCCGTCACATTGATCCTGCGGCCCACCGGTTTCGACACCCTGGCGATTCGGGTGTGGTCGGCCGCAGACGAGTTGTTCTACGCTCGCGCTGCTGCGTCCGCTCTCGTGCTCCTGCTCGTTGCGGCCGTGCCGATGTACTTCCTGGCGATCCGCAACAGGGAATACGTGTCATGACGGCAATCCATTGCCACGACATCGACCGCGCCTTCGGCGGCATCAAGGCGCTCGAGGGCTTCGAGCTCAGCGTGCCTTCCGGCTCGATCGTCAGCCTCGTCGGACCCTCCGGTTCCGGCAAGACGACCGCGTTGCGGATCATCGCCGGCTTCGACCTCCCGGACCGCGGCTCGGTCACTATTGGTGATCGCACGGTCGTCGGCAACGGGACCAACATCCCTCCGGAGCGCCGGCGCGTCGGCATGGTATTTCAGGACTACGCGCTCTTCCCGCACATGACGGTCGGCGCCAATATCGGCTACGGGGTGGACGGTGCCGATTGCGAAGAGCGGACGCGATCCGTGCTCGAGCTCGTCGGTCTGACCGGGCTGGCGAACCGGATGCCCCATGAGTTGTCAGGAGGCGAACAGCAGCGTGTAGCGCTGGCGCGGGCATTGGCTCCGGAACCCGACGTCGTCCTTCTCGACGAGCCTTTCTCCAACCTCGATGCGCCCCAGCGGGAGAAGATGCGCCGCGATGTGCGCCGCATCTTGAAGGAGGCAGGGGCGACGGCGGTGTTCGTCACCCACGATCAGTCGGAGGCCCTCTCCGTCGCCGACGTCGTCGCCGTCATGCGCGAAGGTCGCGTCGTCCAGACGGGTCCGCCCCACGTCGTGTACGCCACACCGAAGGATCCTTGGGTCGCCTCATTCCTCGGTGACAGCGTTCTCGTGGACGGCACGGCGGCGGTCGGACAGGTAGAGACGGCACTGGGATCCTTTCCCCATCGTGGCGGTGACACCGGTCCCGTCGAGGTGATGATCCGCCCCGAGTGGATCCACCCCTACCCGGAGCCCGGAGGTCCCGCCGTGGTCGTCGACCGTGAGTTCTACGGTCACGATCAGATGCTGCTCATCGAGCTCTCCACGGGCCAGCGGGTGCAGTCGAGGATCGGCCCCCGCCCGATCCTCGAACCCGGCGACCGCGTCAGCCTCGGCGTCGACGAGTTCGTGGTCTTCCCAACCAACGCGCGTGCCTAAAGGTCTGCTGGGGCGTCCAATAGGCACGCGCGACGGAAGGTGAGCGAGACGAGTAGCGTCTGGGCATGGCAACGGCGATGCGCACATCGAACCGCCAGGTCGTGGTCCGGCAAAAACGCTGGGCCGCGGTGACCCTGGCCGCCTCCACACTGGCGGTAGGCGGCATCGCGGTCCTCCCCTGGTTCAACAAGTCGCTCGGTCACCGTTCCGGGTCGGGGCGCACGTTCTACCAGAACTACGCTGTCGGTGCCGACAACGTCTTCATCTACTTCGCGATCGTGATCGCATTTGTCGTCATCGCCACTGTGGCGTTCATCGGCACGAGCCGTGTCAGCTCGTGGGTGGGCATCGCCCTGGGAGCCTTCATGCTCGCAGACGGCGGCTGGAAGATGGGTGCTTGGCTCAACATCGAGACGGAATTCAACCTTGCTCCAGGCGTCGGCTTCTACTCGTTGATGGCCGGGGCGAGCCTCGCGCTCGTCGCCAGCGTGATGCTGCTCGTGAACAGCTACGCGCACCCGACACTCGAAGAGGACTGACCCACCGCCGGGTTCAGTTGCCCGGCAGACCCCACTCGTCGGGTTCGGTCCTCGACTGTGTCGCATCCCGGGAATCGGGCTCTCCTTCGACTCCTTCCGTCTCGGCCGGCCCTTCCGCGACTCCTTTCGCCTCGGCCGGCTCTTCCTTGGGTTCCGGCGGGAGCGGGAATTCCCATCCCGGCGGCAGTTCGTCGTCTTCGACGATCATCGCCGGTGGGATGAGCGACGCAGCCACACCCTCACCGCGGCGTAGGTCCCAGCCACCCACGATCCAAGCTCCGACGCCCCACACGAGCCCTATCACAAACAACAGCACTCCCAGCAACGGGATGATGTCGGGAATGAACCAGATACCGAGCCGCCAAATGAGGGCACCGAGGAGGAAGGCACCGAAGAGTCCGCCCTTGTGCCGCAGGATGAGGTCACCGAACGCCGTCACCGCCGGCAAGGGACCGATCACCAATGCCAGCATCATCAGTACCACCAGCGCGCCGGACAGGGGGAGCCCAACCAACGTCACGGCAAACAGCACCACGAGCACGGGGGTCACGATCACCGCGAGCAGCCCGACGAGGATCGAACGCAGTGGCTTTCTCGAGACGGCGGACACGGCGGCCGCGGAGGTGTTGCGGAGAATCCACAACGCGGCGAACCCTGTCACCAGGAAGGCAAGCAGCGACACGACGTTCGCAAGCGTGAGGATGACTCCATAGATGAAGTTGGCCTGCACCGGCAACCGGACCACCTGACCCGCGATCGACGAGCCGGCGGCAATCGCCGCCTCACCGGACGAGCGGTAGAGCACGTCGCCGCCGATCGTCGCCGTGTCTGTGATGCCCAACCGTGAGACCGTCATGTCGAGGTCGTTGCCGATGGCTCCGCTCACAGTCACGTTGACCACGCGCCCGCGCACATCACGCCCGACCGCACCTGCGATGTCGAGATCGGCACCGAAGGTGATGACGTCGCGACCGACATTGCCATCGGCGCCCACTGTGGTGGAGATGGCAGCCGACGCCACGTCGTCGCCGACCTCGCCGTCGACATCAACCCGACGGGCGGTTGCCCGCAGCGAGCCCTCGATCACTCCCCCCTCCGCCACCGTCACCGTCCCCGACGACACGGCAGTCACCGTGCCGGTGACGGTCCCCGAGATCGTGAGGTCGCCGGTGAAGATGAAGAGGTCGCCCTCGATGACACCCTCGACGAAGCCGGATGTGGATGCCACATAGACGTCCTCGCGCAGCGGTGGCTCGGCCTCTCTGACGATGAAGAAGTCTGTCGTGACGACCGAGCCCAGGATGGGAATGAGAGACACCAGAGCGAATAACGCACCGCCCAGGTATCGAACCGAGCGTTGTAAGCGGCTCATGTCAAAGCGGGAGTGCGTCGCGGACGATATCGAGGAGCGGCCACGGGACCAGACCGAAGAAGAACGTGACGCCGACGGCGACGGCGACGGCGACCCGGCCGGTCGTCGGAAGCTCGGGAGGTGCCTCATCGGCTCCCGGCGCCTCGGCGGCAACGGGTTGGCGCATGAACATCGTGGCCACCAGGCGGAGATAGAAGTAGAGGCCGACCACCGTCGTGACGAGGGCCAGCACGACCAGCCAGCCATATCCGGCATCGGCTGCAGCCGTGAAGACCGAGACCTTGCCGATGAACCCCGCCGTGAACGGTATGCCACCGAGACCGAGAAGCAGGAACATCATCGCCCAGGCCAGCTCCGGGGAGCGAACGGACAAGCCGGCAAAGGCATCGAATGAGGCGGCGCCGCGTCGTGGTCCCGAAACGGCCGCCGCCACCGTGAAGGCGCCGAGCAGCATGAAGGCATACGTCGCGACGTAGAACCACATGGCGGGGATGCCGGCCTGCCCGGCGACGAACGCCGTCAGGATGTAACCGGCGTGCGCCACGCCCGAATAGGCCAGCATCCGCTTCACGTCGGTCTGCACGGCAGCAAAGAGCACGCCGACGATCACGGACACCCCGGCGAGAACCGCGACGACCGGTGCCCAGCTGTCGATCTGGGATGGGAAGGCACCAATGAGCACGCGCCCGAGCGCAGCGAAACCGGCGACCTTGACGCCGGCAGCCATCATCCCGACTGCGCCACCCGGCGCACCCTGATAGACGTCGGGAGCCCACTGATGGAACGGAGCAGCCGAAACCTTGAATGCAAGGCCCACGATCATCAGCGAGAGTCCGATGAGCAGCACTCCGGGCTCCTTGACGATGTTCGCCTGGAAGAATTCGCGGATCCCGCCCGCTCCGTAGACGGACGTGGAGCCGGTCCCGGCAAAGGCGAGGGCGACTCCGTAGATGAACAGGGCCGATGCCAACGAACCGAGGAGGAAGTACTTCATCGACGCCTCGTCGGACTTGACCCTGTCCCTTGTGAACCCGGCCATGACATAGAACGAGATCGATGCGATCTCGAGTCCGAGGAAGAGCAGTACGAGATTCGCCGCCAGCGTCATGATGTGGAGCCCCGCCGCCGCCAGGAGGACCAACGTGACGAACTCGGCGCCACGTGTGCCGACCCTCGTGATGAGACCCCATGCCGAGAACAAGCCCACGAGCATGAGCGAGTACAGCACCGCCCCGGCGAATGCCGAATACCGGTCCATCACGACCATCGGTTCCCGCAGCAGCGGAAAGTCCTTGGCCGAGAAGAAGAGTTCGCCGGCAACGTCGAGCGAGTCCAGTTCGCGCCACTGCAATACCGAGAAGACGACCGCTGCGGCAAGAGCAACCCCAGCCACGACACCCCATTCGGCCCGCGGCCGCTCCAACACAACGGCAAGGAGGATCACGACCATCGCCCCGACGAGGGCGATCACTTCGGGCGCAATCGGCAGGAACGCAGCGTTATCCATGCTGGCCCGCCTCCAACCGGACGTCGGCAACCTCATCGGCGCGCCCGTACTCGGGTGCCGCGTAGTCCGTTGTCAGCTCGATGCGATCGAGGATGAGCTCGACCGACGGACCGATTCGATCCAGTGCCGGCTTGGGGTAGAGCCCGATCCACAGCACGAGGAGCACGAGGGGCACGAGGATGGCGATCTCACGCAGACCCAGATCCTTCAGGTTCTCGTTCTGCGGCTTGTCGAGCCTGCCAGTGAACATCCGTTCGTACGCCCAGAGCATGTAGATGGCGGCAAGCACGACGCCGAACGCGGCCGCGATGGCGAGCACGGGGAGCGTGAGGAACGAACCCACGAGGATCGTGAACTCTCCGACGAAGCCGCTCAATCCCGGCAGGCCGATCGAGGCGAAGGCCATGAAGAGGAAGAACCCCGCGTACAGCGGCATGACGGCGGCGATGCCTCCGTAGTCGGCGATCTTCCTCGTATGTCGGCGTTCGTAGATCATCCCCACGAGCAAGAACAGCGCTCCGGTGGTGAGGCCGTGGCTGACCATCTGGATCACGCTGCCCTGCAGCCCCTGGCTCGTCAACGCGAAGATCCCCAGGATGATGAAACCGAGATGGCTCACCGATGAATAGGCAACGAGCCGTTTCACGTCGGGCTGGACGATCGCGACCGCCGCCCCGTAGAGGATGCCGATCACGGCCAGGATGCCCATCACCTCAGCCAGGTCGACACTGGCCTGCGGAAACAGCGTGAGGTTGAACCGCAAGAAGCCGTACGCCCCCATCTTCAACAACACGGCGGCGAGGATGATGGAGCCGGCGGTGGGCGCCTCGGTGTGGGCGTCCGGCAACCAGGTGTGGAAGGGGAACAACGGGACCTTCACGGCAAAGGCAATACCGAATGCAGCGAAGAGCCATAGCTGCGCCGTCGTGCTGAGCTGGGTATCGAGCATCACCCGGAAATCGAATGACGTCGTGGTCCCCGCGGTGTCCCCCGCCAAGACCGCCATCACGATGATGCCGGCGAGCAGGAACACAGAACCGATGGCCGTGTAGAGCACGAACTTCATCGATGCGTAGAGCCGGTTCTCGGATCCCCAGATTCCGATCAGCATGTACATCGGGATGAGGACGATCTCGAAAAAGGCGAAGAAGATGAGGAGGTCGAGGGCGACGAACACGCCGAACATACCCGCCGTGAGGACGAGCAGTGAGACCATGAACGTCTTCTGGCGATCGGCAACGGACTTCGAGGCGGCGATGGCGATCGGGACGATGACCGCCGTCAGGACGACGAGGAGGATCGAGATGCCGTCGACGCCGAGCACCCAGCCGATGCCGAGACTCTCGGACAGCGTGACGTCTTCGACGAACTGGAACGTGGGGTCCCCGGAGGTGAAGTTGTACAGCAGCCACAGCGCCATCGCGAGCGACGGAAGGCTGACCCCGATAGAGACCGGATAGACGAGCTCGGGCCTTCGTGCCGGCAGCAGCGAGACGACCAACGCACCGATGAAAGGGAGGACGATGAGAGCGGTGAGGACCGGGAAGGATTCCATCAGAACACCCCTCCCACGAAGAGCATCAAGATGACCAGCCCGAGCGCCCCAAAGCCGATACCCGCGGCATAGCTGCGTACCCAGCCATCCTGCAACGGCCGCATCGCATCGCCGAGGCGGCGAACGCTCCCGCCGACGCCGTTCACGATCCGATCGATCCCCTCCTCGTCCACCGACACGGCGAGCCAGCCGGCAAACCATTTCCCTGGAAGAACGATGGTTCGGCCATAGATGTCGTCGATGTAGAAGCCATCCTCAGCGGCCGACCAGTACCCGCCCGTCGCCTGTTGCGGGACACGCCGCAGATAGCGGAAGTAGGCGAAGCCGACACCGGCGAGAGCGATCAGTCCCGACATGACCGCAAGCGACACCAGCGTCACAGCCTCGCCGGGGTGGGGGAGTTGCACGAATTCGAACGCTGGCTCCAGGAAGTGCTCGAATGTGAGGGCAAACGGTGTGTTGATCCCACCGAGGAACACGGTCGGCACGGCGAGAATCACGAGCGCACCCGTCATCACCGCCGGGGATTCGTGGGGATGGGTGCCCTCCGGCCAGCGTTCCTCACCGAAGAACGTGAGGAACATCAAGCGGCTCATGTAGAAGGCGGTGAGGAACGCCGTGGCGACACCGATCGCCCACAGCACCCAGGATTGTTCGACGAAGGCCGATGCCAGGATCTCGTCCTTCGACCAGAACCCCGAGAACGGGAACACACCTGAGATGGCGAGCCACGCCGTGACCATCGTCCAGAAGGTGATCGGCATGATCTTGCGCAACCCACCCATCTTCCACATGTTCTGCTCACCACTCATGGCGTGGATGACCGATCCGGCCCCCAGGAAGAGCAACGCCTTGAAGAAGGCGTGGGTGGTGAGGTGGAACATGGCGGCCACATAGGAGCCGAGGCCGACGGCGAAGATCATGTAGCCGAGCTGGCTGATCGTCGAATAGGCGAGCACCCGCTTGATGTCGCGCTGACTCATCGCGATCAGCGCCGCCCAGAACGCCGTGATGACACCGATGGTGGCGATGATCGTCCCGGTCTCCGGTGCGAGATCGAGCAGCGCTGCCGACCTGGCGAGCATGTAGATACCGGCGGTCACCATCGTCGCGGCATGGATGAGCGCCGATACCGGCGTTGGTCCCTCCATGGCGTCGGGGAGCCACACATAAAGTGGGATCTGCGCCGACTTGCCGGCGGCTGCGAGCAGGAGCAACAGGGTGATCGCAACGGCCATACCGTGGCTGAGCTCGCTTGCCGCTGAGCCAAAAACGATGTCGAAGTCGAACGTGCCGAATACGAAGAAGATCAGCATCATGGCGACGATGTAGCCGAAGTCACCGATCCGGTTGACGATGAACGCCTTCTTGCCGGCCGCCGCTGCCGCCGGTCTTACGAACCAGAAACTGATCAGTAGGTAGGAGCAGAAACCGACCAACTCCCACCCGATGAACATCATCGCGTAGTTGTTGGCGAGGACGAGGATCAGCATCGACCCCGCGAAGAGGTTCAGGTAGGCGAAGTACCGCCCGAAGCGTCCATCGCCGCGCATGTAGCCAATCGAATAGACGTGGATGACGGTGCCGATTCCCGTCACGAGCAGCGTCATCAGCGCGGACAACGGATCCCAGAGGATCGAGATGTCGGCATTGACGATCGGGATCCACTCGTAGATGAAGACGGTCTGTGCCTCCTCCGTCCCCTGGATGAGCGGGATGATGAGTGGGAGCGCAAAGAGGAAGGAGGCAAAGACGGTGCCGGAGGCGACCCACCCGGCCCACGGATCGCCAAAGCGCTTACCGAAGAGGAGCAGGACGGCGGCACCGGTCAGCGGGAAGGCGATCACGAGCCACAGGAAGTCGATCACCGGCTACCCCTCGAGCTCAGAAAGCTGGTCGACGTTTGCCGTGCCGCGACGGCGGAAGACGGCGACAATGATGGCAAGGCCCACGGTCACCTCGGCAGCCGCAACGACCATCACGAAGAGCGCTGCGACCTGGCCCTCGATCAGACCGAGCTCGCCGCCGGCTGCGACAAAGGTGAGGTTGACCGAATTCAGCATCAGCTCGATGGACATGAACATCACGAGAGCGTTGCGCCGCAGGAGGACCCCGACCGCACCGAGAGAGAACAATCCCGCGGCAAGGGTCATGTACCAACCCACGGACACGATCACGAGACACGCTCCTCGTGATCATCGTCCTCGTCGACCGCGTGCAGCCCACCGGGACCGAATTGGGCAAGAGCGATGGTGCCGACCGCGGCGATGGTGAGCAGGAAGACGGTGCTGAGGAAGGGGATCATCCATGTGCCAAACAGGGCGTCCGCAACGGTCTCGATCGTCCCGTTCAGGTCGGTTTCGCCGAAGAGCCGCCACCCTGTGACCCATGCCGAAGAGCCCGCGGCGACGATCACTGCGAAGAGTCCGACGACAAGGACGACCGTGATCGGACGCTGGAACGGGATCTCCTCATCCCGGCCTTCGATCCGATCGACGCCGATCAGCATGATCACGAAGAGGAAGAGCGTCATGACGGCCCCGGCGTAGACGATGACCTGGACGGCGGCCACGAAGTGTGCATCGAGCAGGATGTAGAAGACGGCGATCGAGAACATCGTCGCCAGCAGACCCATGGCGGAAAACACCGTGTTACGCGCCGCGAGCATGGCAAACGCGCCGACCATGGCAACCACAGCGAACACGATGAAGACGATCGTCTCAAACATCGTCTGCGGTGTCCTCTTGCTCCCGATCCGCTTTCTGGCCCAATTCCGGTGGGAGCTCACCCGTGCGCGCGCTCGGCGTCCACGCCACGACTCCTTCGTACGCGACGCGTCCGGACGGAGCCGTCGCCCGCATCCAACCGTCACCGAGCTTCAGATCCTGGAGGTCGATCAGTGGTCCCTCTGGTTGCGGGTGAGGGACCGACCCGTCGGCATGCACGAGCAAATCATCCTTCGTGTAGATGGAGTCGTCGCGGGTCGTCACCGACATCTCGAAGAGGTGGGTCATCGTGATGGCCTCGGTCGGACACGCCTCCACGCACATCGCGCAGAAGATGCAGCGCAGCATGTTGATCTCGTAGACGAAACCGAAGCGCTCCCCCGGGCTGACCGGTGCGTCCTCCGGGTTGTCCGCCCCGCGAACGTAGATACACCGGGCGGGACAGATTCCGGCACACAACTCGCAGCCGATGCACTTCTCCATCCCGTCCGGATAGCGGTTGAGCACATGACGGCCGTGGAAGCGTTCCGGCTTCTCCCTCTTCACTTTCGGGTACTGCGTCGTGACCGGTTTGCGGAACATGTTGCGGAACGTGACCGCAAACCCACGGAAGGGGCCAAGGATGTCGGCAAATCCGCTCATGACCAGGGCAACCCGAATCGGCGAACCCCGACTGCGACGATGGCGAGGAGGATCCACACGAGCGACACCGGGATGAGCCGTTTCCACCCGAAGGCCATCAACTGGTCGTAACGCATGCGTGGCAGCGTGGCGCGCACCCAGAAGAAGAAGAAGATGATGGCGAACGTCTTCAGCAGGAACCAGAAGACCGGGAGCACCCATTGCAGCACCAGTGGCCCAAAGACGGGACCGCCCCAACCGCCGAGGAAGAACACCGTGGTGAGGGCGGCCATGTTGAAGATGTTGATGTACTCCGCGAGGAAGAAGAACGCAAAGCGCATCCCCGAGTATTCGGTGTGATACCCCCCAACGATCTCCTGCTCGGCCTCTACGAGATCGAACGGTGATCGATTCGTCTCGGCGAATGCGGCAAGCAGGAAGATCACGAAGGATGGGAAGAGGATGATGTTCCAGGGTCCGAGAAACCCGAGGATGTCGCCCTGCTGCGCATCGACGATCCCGGCAAGGGAGGTCGTGCCGGCGAACAGCACCACCGGCACGAGAGCCAACCCGAGCACGGCCTCGTACGAGATCATCTGGGCAGAGGCACGAACGGATCCGAGCAGCGGGTACTTTGAACCTGAAGACCATCCGGCGAGCGTGATGGCATACACCGCAATGGACGAGACCGCCAACACATACAGCACTCCGGTATTCAGGTCGGTGACCTGGAGGGTGTACTCGCGGCCACCGATGGTGATCGGAGCGCCGATCGGAATCACGAGAAAGATGAGCAGAGCCGGGATCAACGCGGCGACCGGAGCCGCGATGTAGACCG
>Ga0255055_10000543_pt1 | contig 29274 bp, 33 predicted proteins | sample JV7_2_27_MG_FD_188633 | JGI IMG/M metagenome (GOLD analysis project Ga0255055, IMG submission 188633) | Seawater microbial communities from Jervis Inlet, British Columbia, Canada - JV7_2_27 | ecosystem: Environmental > Aquatic > Marine > Inlet | place: Canada: British Columbia | collected...
CGTGACCAATGATATTGGAGAAATCAAAACGGTCATTCAATCGTTCTTTAAGATAAATATTTTCCTTTTCCAGTTGATGAAAACGAAGGGCTTTTTGGACCAGAATTTTGAGTTCATCAATATCAAGAGGCTTGGTTAAATAGTCGTAAGCACCGGATTTAAGTGCATCCACAGCTGAGTCCACCGAAGCATAGGCGGTCATGATGATAATGGGAATTCCCGGGCTGATATCCTTGATCTGTTTTAGCGCTTCGATACCGCTTACCTTTGTCATGCGGATATCCATGAGGATTAAATCATAAAATCCCTGATCGACAGCCTCGATAGCAGCCTGGCCATCATCGGCCTGTTTAATTTCATAACCATCATCGGTAAGCACCGCCTCAATCATCTTTCGATGCGAGGCTTCGTCATCGACGACTAAGATTTTTGGTTTCATAACGGGTTCCCATTAGAACAGGGTTAACCATTTCATCCGGTTAGAATCGAATTCGTTCCTGCTCAATTCGCCGGCTCATGGCTTTTAATCGGAATGCCGATCGTAAATCGGCAGCCCAGGGTCTTCCCGGTGGGCGGACTTTTCAAATTTATTTCGCCGCTGTGGTTTTCTACAATTTTATGAACGATTGCCAACCCCAATCCGGTGCCTTTTTCCCGGGTCGTAAAAAAAGGGTCAAAGATTTTTCCTTTTTGATCCGCTGAAATTCCAGATCCGTCGTCTTCCACCCATATTTTTAAAAGTGAATCAGAGGGATTCAATTCGGCGCCCACCTCGATCCGGCCGCCGTTTTTGACGGCTTGTAACGCATTCAGTAAAAGATTCAAAATCGCCTGGGTCATTTGCTTGGCATCCAGCGGAATTTTGCTCAGATCGGATATATTCATTTGAACGCTAATATTTCGGGATCGGGCATCGGCCTCCACCAGGCGAACGGTGTGCTCGATTAGTTCGGAGATATCCGTGGGAGCCAATTCCGCGTCCATCGGACGGGCAAAGGTCAGTAAATCGGTGACCACCGTATTGATGCGATCAACCTCTGAAACCATGGTCTCAGCATATTCCAATTCTTGCGGCTTGTCTTTAAGAGCATGTCGTAGATACTGGGCAAATCCCCTAATGGAACTCAACGGATTTCTGATTTCATGGGCCACACCGGCCGCCAGTTTTCCAATGGCGGCCAGCTTCTCCGAGCGTCTGACTTTTTCCTCCAATTGTTTAATCTCGCTTAAGTCGCGCAGTATGATTACGGCTCCCTGGCAGCTGCTGCCTGCACCCATTATCGGTGTAATGCTCAACGCCAATGGTACCATTTCATCGGATCTCTTGCGATAAATGATTTCCCGGTCCATCACGGACATGCATTGGTCCAATGTTTGAAATATGCCGGTTGTTTTAAAGTCAATGATCTCATTAAGATCCATTCCCCGAACTTCGGATTCATTCAAACCAAGCAGTTCTAAGGCTAACAGATTGTACGATATGACTTTGCCATGGGTGTCTACACTCAGCAGGCCATTTGCCATACTGGCAACCACCTGCCGCGTGTAATCCTGTGTTTGTTTGAGGGTTCGATTTACCAGGTAGTAATTTTGGATGACAAAAATAAAAAAAAGTGCACCGGACCCCAGCACCAAAATAATACCGGCCATAATTAAGGCGTGTTGAATATCCGCATGACGCGCATCTGCAAATGCTGTCATTCTCATACCCAGCACAATGGCATCGCCGCGGTGCGAGTGCTGAGCCTGCGGTTGCCCATGGTCGATGATGCGATCGTCAGAATGTATTAAAGACGGTTCATACATAGGGGAAAAATATTTGGCGAGCTCATATATCCGAATGTCCCCGTCCCCAGGCAGTATTCTAATCCGGTTGATGATCTGATCTTTATCGATTAGATCCGGTTTCCAGAGTGCTTGCTCACCTTCTTTTGACGGATCCGAGTGGTGAACAATTAGGCCATGCCCGTCAACCAAATAGACATAGTCAATTTCATCATCTTTAGCCGTCTCCTGCATGAGTTTTCCTAAGGAGACTTCCTGCCACATCAATGATTTCATTCCTGTCCGTGCACTGGCCTCAATTGACCGCAGTAATGTAACGCCCTGACGATGCAGAAAGTGTAAAGCCTGGGTTTTTTCGCGGTCCAGATTACGATAGGTCGAAATACTGATCAAAACAAGCAGGAGGAAGATAATCGCCACGATTGATAATGCCGGCAGATAAAGCTTTTTAAGATGTAGGATTTGCATAAATTTATCTAAACGGTGGTAACTTTAATTTTTTCCCAGGGTATCCTGTAGAATTTATATTCTAATTCAGTACCTTGCAAGTTATTTTAGCCTAATGGAGACGAAATCATCAAAAAGGGAAACAAATATCAGCCCATCTGGAGCCGGCAAGAACAGCAGGAACTGTACAAAGGCGGGGGCGGTTAATCGGGTGTCATTGACATTGCTTTCCGCTTAAGTTAAAGGCGGCTATAAATTTAAATAACCGCCTCTATCCTTTTACATACTGATTTGGGCGGCTAACAAAGGCCCTAGCACATTCAAAAGAGCAAAAGAAGTAAGCCCGGCCGTTGTAAGGAATTCGCGCAGGAGCGGTATCCGGCTTGACCCGCATTCGGCAGACGAGGTCGGTGACCGTCTCGTTATCGTGGCGGTCATCGGCAATTTCAAAAAGCGCGATGGGATCGATTATCTGAATGCCTCTTTTTTATTTTTAAGAAAATTGTAACCTTTACCTCCTTTAATCGTTAGGTACACAAAATGGAAAAGTTCGGATCATTTTACCAGGATTATAAAAAAATGCTGTTTGCATATCTAATGCGTATGACGGGAGACTATTACTTGGCAAGCGACATTATGCAGGAAAATTTTACCCGTTACCTTGAGCGTTATACCGGACAAATTCCCAATGCCGCGCTATTATTCACCATCGCACGCAATGCCCTTTGGGACCATTCGCGCGTTCGGGGACGCAACGCCCGTTTAAAGGATGATCCTATTGACGGCGCCGGCAGCCAGGAATACGGTCTTATGGTCAAGCAGGAGTATCGTCAGGTGATTGCGGCCATGCAGAGGCTCAAGGATAATGAAAGAGATATTCTGGCGCTGGCGATAAGCGACGGCCTCTCTTATCGGGATATTGCCTCGATTGTCGGCATCAGCGTGGAAAATGTGAAAGTCAAGGTCCACCGGACCCGCCTTAAACTGAAAAAAATCCTCAATAGAGGGGAGACGAATCATGAATTATTTGATCAGTAAGTTTATTGACAACGAATTGGTTCTTGATGAAAAGATCAGGTTCGTTGATCGGGTTCATGAAGACAGGATCTTTAAGGATGAGTCCATCGAGCTTTTGGAGATGGAAAAACTCATACGCGCCGATGTTGTCGATCATATCCCGCCCCTTAAAGTAAAAATAAAGAAAAAACGGTTTTCCTTTGGCCTACGCCCGATGGGTTTCTTGGCCTCCGCTGCTGCGGTGGCTCTCATTGTTTTCTTCATTCTATACCATCCCCAGCCGGATCCGACCACCTCACATAGATTTGTCATCTATCGGCCGGATGTGACTAAGGCAGAGATAGCCGGGACCTTCACCGGCTGGCAGCGCATTCCGATTAACCGAATCGGAGTCAGCGGATACTGGGATATCACCTTAAGCCTTCCCTCAGGTGAACATCGATTCACGTATATTCTAGATGGTGAAAAAAGGTTCGCGGATCCAACGGTTCTGGCACGCGAACTCGATGATTTCGGCGGTCGAAATTCCATTATTTCAGTAGAGTCTAAAACATGAAACGATACCTTCTGTTGTTAATCATTACTTCTGCGTTGGTTTTGTCAGTGTGTGCCAGCCATTACTACCAGAAAAATAATGATACGGTTAGCATCTTTCTTAAGAAGCGCAATGCCAAACGTGTTTATTTTTTGTCATCCCTGGATGGCTATAAACCGCGAAAAGCAACCCGCGTTGATGACAAGACCTGGCAAATCAACGCTCCGGCTAAAACCGAGTTCAAATATTTTTACAATGTGGCCGGAACTGTGTATTTGCCGGCCTGCCGGCTAAAAGATCAGGACGATCTCGGATCGAAGACCTGCATTTATATTCCGGCATTGTAACCTTTTTCCATATTATGCGTTTAGATCAAAAGTACAAATTAAAAGGAAGGAGAATTTAAATGAAGAAGATATTGATTATTTGCATGCTATCTTTTTTTGTGCCGCCGTTGCATCGGCAGATCCTGTGGAACAGGGACTACCCGAAACAGCAGGCGAGCAGGTAAAAAACAGTACGAATCAAATGTTAAACCAGGGTTTCAACACTGAGAATGTGATAGATATGACCCGTGCACATACGGAAGATTTGGCCATGCAAACCTTTATGACCACCCAGATGATGACGCGCCTCGGGATGCAATCGAAGTCTGTGGGGGACTCTGTATGCCAGGCCCTACAGCAGGGATACAGCGCACAGGAAATGAATCGCATGCGAAACACCATCATGGCCAACGCCAGAGGCCAAAATTCTGATTTCGGTCAACATGGCGGACAGTCAGCTAGGGGGGGCATGGGTGACCATGGCGGTGATTCCGGAGACGGAATGGGCGGTGGTTCCGGCGGTGGCGGAATGGATGGGGGTCATATGTAATTGGGTGTTTCCAAACAAGCCGGGGGGGGGCGATCAACGGCACCCCCGGTATAATTTTGTGCATACCATCACCGCTTGCCCTTAACACAAGAATTTATTTGCCTTTCCATCTTTTTGGACATTTCAAAGGCAAGCTATTTCAAATTGAAGGATATCGAGATGAGAAAGAAAATCCAGTCCACCCGCAAAAAGTAATCCAGAGGTGAAACCAACCAAAAGGAATTTAAGTTTGCGGATTTCATACCGCGCGCGCTTTTAATATTTTTATCTCAGAGGTTTCCAGAACTTTTTATCGACGGCAAACCTTACCTGGGCGATGTCCATTCCTTCTTGGAAACGAGAATCGGCATAAAAAGCCTGGTCCATGCAAATTTTACAGTCAGCCGCGTGCTTGTCGACATAGCAGCTCAAGAGGCTTTTATGCCCGAAATTTTTTTTACAGTTACAGTAACAATACATGCTGTCGAGTAATTCCCTATTTTGTCTGGCCAGGTTGTACGCTTTGGCAACATTCCCGACAAATAATACCGGTGAAAGTGTCGGTCGAGTTTCACCACCCTTCAGTGCTTCGATATCTATAGGCGTGCTATTCAAACCCTTTGCGGCCTGGATTCGATTACTCTTGTTGTAAAAGAGGTAACCGCCAACTGCAACCAGAATAGCCACTAACATAATGAGGCGCAGTTTTTTTGAATTTGATGGCTTCACTTGCTTTTTTCTTGAAGTCTTTTTTCTCTTAGATTTTTTACTCATTGTTATTCTCCTTTCAAAGGGTGAATACGCAATTTATTATGACGCTGTGTATTAATGAACGTGCCTGGGTGCCATTGGCAAATTAAGAAGATAAACATTTGTTGCTATCAGCACAAAAGAGACGACGATCATCGGTAGTACAGCCTTAAATGACGTATCGTGTTCCCAATAGTGAACTATTGCCAGTCTGTATCCTGCGTAAAGAGCAAACACATAAAAAATGAGAAAAAGACCCATCTGAATCCAGTATAAATATGCAGGATCGATGAGCGGCGATACAGCTAAACTCCAGTTGGGTTCCCCGGCATATAATGATGTATATTTATTTAGAACTCGCTGTATGGCAGGAATTATGCCTCCCGATTCATTCAAAAGATGGCCCGTATTATGTGCCAGGTGCATGGAGATTCCGATGGGAATAAACATGTAGCCAAATTTTGTAAAGGTCTGTTTAAGGCCACTATGGTTTTTCACACCGGCGATACGGTTGGAAAATGCCGCCGCCAGCAAAATTACGCCCGGTATGAGGAGCAGCGATATAGAAAAATAAAGAATGGATTTTGTAAGGACCTCTACTGTGTACTGATACTCTATGCCGAGCAATTGAGCAGGAAAAATTTTCATGGCGGATTCCATCCAGCCTGCCCATGGCTCGAGCATATCCCCGGTTACAAATATGGCCACCCCGACAAGCACGACCGCAAGGGCCGCTTCATCGAGAGATTTTTTACGAGTTGCCCAGGCATCCTTGAAAAAAGATCGGACTCTAATCGTAATATTGTTTTTGGGGCAGGACTTGATGCATTCGCCGCAGAAGTTGCATACGTTATTGCTGTCCATCTTGGGTATGGTCTCAAACATTGGACACCCGTACCCCCTTTTATTCCCCAGATAGCAATCCTTTCTTTTATGGTTTCTGCAGACGTCTCCGTCCTTAGACCGCAACTCCACTGCGGAAAACATGGCGTAAATACCAATTAGCCCCCCTATCGGGCAGAGGTACCTGCAAAAAGTCCTTCTTTGAAATCGCATGCCGATTCCTATTGCCGCCGCCGCAATTCCAATCAGCAGTGATCCGGTGACCACTGGATTTCGTACCACGCCGATCTGAATGTCCAGCCATGTCAGCAGAACAAAGAACAAATTTGCAAGCCACAAATTCTGTAGTTTGGATGGAAACTGTCGCCGCGGTTTAAAAATTCTGGAAGTCCATTCAGATAGGGCTCCAACCGGGCACATGAAGCACCAAAGTCTTCCGACAAGCACGAAAGTAAAAATGATGCCGGTCCACCACAGGGTCCATATGACGATTACGGATAAATTTTTACCTGAATCTTGAATATCGACAAAGGCTAGAATTAAAAGGATAATAAACACAGCCAGCAAAGGAATTTGAAAGACAGGCTGGACGTATTTTGACTGCAATAGTCCTTTTATCCACGCAATTTCGAGCAAGTTGAAGCCTGGTGATTGGGTTTTCCAAAGCGGGTGCTTCGCACCCGGTCCCACCCGCAACGATTGGGGCACTTCGCGCCCCTGTCTTTTCCCGCCTATGGCGGTAAAACCCAAACCACCCGCTATGCGGGTGGTCGTTGACTTAACAGGTGGTATCCGGTTTCGGGAATAAATTAAGTAAAAAGCGGCAAGAGTGATGACCAAAACTGTGGATAAAATAAACAGGAGTTTAGATCTTGAATAAACAGAAGCATTAACCGTAACGGTAAAGCCGGCTGTCAAAGGCTTATTAAATGTTTTTCCTTCCAGCCCTTTTACGGCGACTTTGATATAATAAGCACCCGTCTCCTTGAAAATTGTTCTCAGCTCATAGTTGCCAAATTCATCCGCTTCGGTGGCCGCTTTGTATTCTGATACGATTTTAAGGTCGGGCCTTTTTGCCCTTGCTTTCTGAAAAGTATTTTCGGTGCTTAAATATATTTGTCCATTTTTCACCGGCATATGATCCCGCGATCGCAGGATTTTTATAATTATATTTGCCTCTTTTCCGGCAACCAGAGGATCCGGCTCTGTAAAAATCTGAATTTGATAATCCCCTATCAATACGTCGCTGGAGGCCAAAGCGGGTTGCGGTATAAATGCCAACAACAACAAAAATGATAGCAGGATGTGTGCGTTATTTTTCTTAGAACCCATATTATTCTTTTAAAAAAGTTGAAATCAAATATCTTTTTGCATGGGCGGCCTTTGCAGCAAATCACGAAAGAAACCAAAGACCGCAGGCGTAGCCCAGTCCCTGGGGCCAATAATTCTTTTAATGAGAATTCCCTTCTGATTGACGATAAAGCTCTCCGGAACGCCGGTGGTCCGATACATGGTTTTGATGGTTCCATCCGGGTCCATTAAAGCCGGAAAGCTCAGGTTGTATTTTTTCATAAACGGGGCGACCGCTTTTGTTCCCAGTGCGTCTATACTGACTGCCAGGATTTCGAAATTTTCACCGTTGAGCTCTTTATAGAGTCTTTCCATAGAAGGCATCTCATCGACACATGGGGGACACCAGGTCGCCCAAATATTGACCAGAACAACGTTTCCTCTGTAGTCAGAGAGATTGACCATTTTACCATCGAGCCCGGGGAACGTGAAATTAGGGGCAGGAAGGTCAAGCTTGAGCGGTGAATATTTTAAATATGAATTATTTTGCTCCAGCGAAAATAAGATCAACAATCCAGATACTGCCAGGAAAACAAGGATAGCCGCCCGATAGTTAGTCGTTTTTCTTTTATCTCGAAGATAATTAAATGTTTTGCTTTCCTGATTATGCGCATTCCCTGCTTTCACGTTTTTACCCTTCCTGTTCTTGATCCAAAAGAAAACGGATAAGATTACGGGTTTCGCTGCCGGCCCAGTCTCTGGCACCCAGGATCGAGGCAACCAGCTCTCCCTTTCCATTTATCAGGTAATGGGCAGGATGAGCACGGACGCCATATTTCTGAGCAACCTGTCCGGTGAAGTCCATGAGGACCGGAAAGGGCAATTTTTCCTGCTTGACATATTTTTTAACAATTTCTCGCTTCTCCTGAATATCGATGGCCAAAACCACAAAATTTTTGTCCTGAAACTCATTATACAGCTTTGCCAGGGAAGGCATCTCCTTCCGACACCACGTTCACCAGGTTGCCCAAAAATCGAGTAAAACAACCTTGCCCCGGAAGTCTTCAAGCTTGACGCGATCTCCGGCCAGATTCTCTATAAAAAAATCAGGGGCGACAGTGCCCTTATTAAATTTAAAAGCGCCGACAGCCGTCATGGGATCTGCCACTGCTCCGCTTGAATTCCAAAAGACAAATATTAACAAGGATATCGCGAACGCAGTAAACAACATGGAAAACTGTTTCATTTTTTGCTCCTTTGCGGCAATATGGGTACCGCTTCCGATTATCTATCTACTTTCGTTCCTCTAAGATTTTCAGGAAAACGTATGAATGTGCAGACCACTTGGAAGTGCAAAAAACCACTAAAAGTGCTTATCAATTGATTTGATTTTTTAGTAAAGAGGTTTAGGTGGCCTAAAGAGGGAAAGATAGAACCCGGATGGTATGCACAATTTTTTAATAACCACAAAAAGGCTTACCAGAGGCAATATAAATAGAGCTGACAGCTCAATGTGATATTGCACAAAAAAATGGGATGAAATTGAACAACTTGCATCTTTAGGAGAATCGAAATCGGGGCTACCCGCAGCGCAATGAGAAGAGCACATTGCGATAATAGGAATACCATATGCCATAATTCCTATTATCATGAACAGTACAAGGTTTTTTCGGGTTAGTTTCATCCAATATAGCCAGTAGCCAATTGCATTAACTGAAAGCTTTTATAATACCCACATTGTGGTATAAAGTCAAGAATTTTATAAAGAGCGGGACTTACCATGTGCCACGACCTATACTTAATTTAACACAATCGTAAAACGAGTTAAAACAATGGTTGACAGTTAGATATCACGACTATTCAGAAGCCTCCCAATGCGCAAATACGTTGGTGATATCAAAGGATTGTAGCGACCGGCACAAGCCGCTGGCCACACCTATTGGTCTTTATGCCACTATTCCGTCGGCGCGGATGCTACCCCGTCCCAGAGGAGATATACATCAACCCCCCATACCTCTCCTCAAATTGCACCTCGTGAAAGAAGCGTTCTACCGGTTCCCAGCAGGGGTGACCAAAATACTCAGTGGTCACGCCAACCGGACTGACAAAGAGCATCTTATAATTCTGAGCCACATGCGTTGCAAAATCTGTCGCCTTCATCGATTGGCTCGCCACAATTGCGACAGAATTTAGCCCGCGATTGTCTTTCAACCCGTGAATCAATAGGCTTGCGGATGTTAGGCGAAGGACGGCGGGAGGCAATCTGCCAGATCAAGGCCACAATGATGATGAGACCTCCGGTAACAGTAGCTGCCAATGCCCAATTAATGCCGGAGCCAGTGCTTGGTGTGGCAGGTATTGCGGGGGTTTGTATGCTGGTATTTTGAGGCGACAAACTTGTCGCCGATAATTGAGCGGTGGGCATTTCGTAATCCACGTGCAGCGGAAATGGTTGCCCGGCTGGGACAGCTCGTGCGGGGAAGATGTAGTAATCGAACCCATCCCCGTCCCTTACGACATTTGAAGTGGCTGGTTCTGTATTAAGGGTGCTAGCTGATGTAGGTCGCTGTACCCTTAGTTGAAAATTATTAACGGTTATATCAGCTAACCAGGTATAGTTAAAGGAGCGTTGGGTTTTAACAACAGTGTACGGGAGATAGTATTCCACCCTAAAACGCAAATCCGATGTGATGAACGTCAGCGTACCGGGAGGATCGGTGCTCGAAAAAATATCATCCTTCATGTTGCCATCCTTACTATCAATGCGGGCAACAGCATTGAGTTGGGCGACTTCTGGTAAAGGAAGGGTGACCGAGACAGGAAACTGGGTATCTCCCGGGAGCGTGCCAGTCAGCAAGACCAGGACGGACGCCCTGTCATAGTCAGGCCAAATATCAACATCAAGCGAGTCAATGACGGATACCGGGTTTTGTGCAAAGCCTATGGCCATGGGCATCAGCATAAAAAAAATTAGTAATATAAATGAATTGCGTTTCATATTAACCTTCCTTAATTGATATCAATCCAAAACCCTTTGCCCTTGTCAATGGTAAAGCTATCAGAGACCTTTAAGGCCTGTTGCGGATATATCTTTTCTGAAAAAATCCATGAAATTTAATAAGAGATTACGGAGATTACGAGCCAAATTTTCGGTCGATCTCATTTTGAATTTCCGCTACGGTTGCTCCCTGAGCGTGCATTCGAGACGCTAACTGCGCCTCATCAATACAGATATCTCATGTGGACGCATGCATATCGATATAACAGCTCAGAAGGTTTTTGTGAGCGAAGTTTTCTCGGCATCGGCAATAACAATAGAGACGATCGAGCACCTCCGGGATCGCGCGTGCTATCTCGTATGCTCTCTTGACCTTCCCGGTAAACCTTGCCGGTGATAGTGTCGGTTTATTCTCTCGAAGGTTGATATTCTCCTTTTTTAATTCTGTAAGTTCAGGAGATTGTGTTGGTGGTTTTTCTCTCTGATACAGAAAATAGGCCCCAGTGAGAACCAGGACACCCCCAGCTATCATGGCGAGCAAAGGGTACTTAGACCTCTTTTTTGACTCCGGTGCCGTTTGCTTTGGATTGGTGGTACGTTTTTTCGGTGTATGCCTTTTTTTCTTCTTTGCCATAATAATATTCCCTTCATCCTACCTAGGTTGAGCGGTTCAACGTTCACTTTAGTACCTAATTTATTGAAATCACATCATGTTTGCACATGATTTATGCCATAGCCAGATCGAATATTTAAGCAATTCTACCCGTCGAGAGCCTCAGGGTCTAATGACTGGGTCGAACGATCGATTTAAATATAAAAGACAGAGCGAAGCGATACCACAAATCTTCAATATTCAATCGTCAATATTCAATTCTCCGCCTCCGGCGGATCCGGGTTGGGTCCTACAACCCTTCGTCGAATTGCTTTAATTCTTTTTCCAGACGCTCCTTGTATATGGAAAGCTGGTCCTCATCGAAATGGGGAACTGGTGTCACCGGTACCCTTGTTGACCAGCGACGAATCAGAAAATATATAACGATTGCCGCGAAGGCGACGAATACGAATGGAAAAAACCATAATATCAGGTTGAACCCTTTTTTATTGGGCTTAGCCATTATTCGTTCCCCGTACCGGCTTTCAAAGTACTGTAATATTTCTTCTTTGGTTTCGCCCTGGCGCAACTTTTTTAAGACCAGATCCCGCATCTGACGGCTGGTTTCGTTACTGGATTGGGCGATGGTTTGACCCGCGCAGAGAGGGCACATAATAAGGCCGTAAATTTCTCTGGCCGTCTGTTGCAAGGCTTCCTCATTATGATACGGGGCTGTAACCGATAGGTCTGGGAAAAGCAGGGTTAAAAGGGCCAACCCGATAATGATGACCTTGTATTTCATAGCTTAACTTCCTTCTATTAATAATAATTAGTTGTATCTTTACCGGCCAGATCCCGGTAGATAGTCATTTTTAAACCCATTTTATGCCAACAATCCTCCCTTGGTTAGCCAATAGTATATCTGGTAGGATCCGGATATCAGCAACAGGGCGCCTGCTATGCGCCCCATGTAGGGCAGGACACGGCGCAAATAAGTCGCCAGGCCTCCATGGAAAACAGCGATACTTAAGGCCAGTGCTGTCAGCACGGCTCCCATTCCCAATGAATAGCTGAAGAATTGAAAAAGACCGTTTGAAAAACCTTGAGACTTAATGGCGCTTCCTACCACCACCAGGAATATGGGGAGCGTGCAACCCAAAGAGGCCATCCCGTATCCGATACCAAAAAGAAAGTAGGTGTTGAACCCTTGAGATTCAGGAGTGCCTATCAGGTTCGCAAGGCGGGCAGGTAGAGCGGTATGTATCGATTTCCCAGCCAGCAGAAATAGGCCGAGGCAAGCCAGAACAGCCCCAACAACTAAACCGAGCCAGGGCAGATACTGCATGAGAATATAACCTCCTGCCCAGATAATCACGCCGAAAAAGGAAAAAAGGACCGTGAATCCTAAGGTCACCGCTGTTCCAATGAGCAGCGCTTTGCCACCTCTGAGTATAAAATGGCGGGAAGCAGTGCCGTCATCCCGGTCACCCAGATAGAGAGATAGATACGCCGGCAGCAGGGAAAAACCGCACGGATTAACTGTTGACACCATCCCGGCCCCGAAAGAATACCCAAAGGGGAGCAATACGGCCAAAGCATTCATCCAGTTGGCCAGTAAGATTTGTATCTCAGTCATTGCATGATTTCCTCGATTGAACTGATAAGCACGCTTTTCTCGATGGCGCCAACCCAGCGACGAACAACCTCTCCCTTGCTAGATACGAAGAAAGTCACCGGAAGGCCTGAAACGCCATAGTCGATGGCGATCTCTCCGGTCGGGTCCGGTCCGTTGGGATAGGTGATATCAAACTCCCGGATATAGTTCAGAGCATCTTCCTTCCGATCCTGGATATTTACACCCAGAAAAATCAGACCACGCTTTTTATAGGCTCGCCATGTCCTCTCTAAAAGTGGTGCTTCAACCCTGCAGGGAGGACACCAGGATGCCCAGTAATTTATGACTATCGGCTTACCCCGCAGGTCTTCCAGGGAAATCGTGGTTCCTTTGAAGGTCGTCAGAGTAAAGTCAGGTGCCGGACGATTGACCATGGTGACGCCACTAAGGCCGGTTATGGGTTCTTTGTTCAGCATGCCCCATACTAAAAGTCCCAAAAATCCGACAATGACGAGCGCAGCAATTGCTAAGGCTGATTTTCGGAAAAATATTTTTAGTTCCATATATCTCATAAATCCTCATAAGACGTTCCCCGCAAGATGCAAAGCTCAAGCTCTGTGTCCAGGAATGCCCAGGCTGACGCTAAAAAATGGAAATTCCATCATATCCCTGAAAAAAGGAACAAGTATCGGCTACGAACTCATGAATGACGGTCGTCTAATTCGATATTTTTCTGCAACGTTTTTTTGATTTTATTTATTTGAGAGTTAAGGGCCTTTTGATTCCGAAAGAGTCTGAAAATGTATATAAAAATAACCGTCCATGTTATGCTGAAGGCAGCAAAAAGATAAATACTATTGTCCATTATAAATTCCTTTCGCTATTTTCTTAAATTCATGTCGTCCATGATTTCGTTGATTTCCTCGATACGCGTCTTTAACCGCTCAAATCTAATTCTGCTTAAAAGCAAAGAGAAAAACAAAAAACAAAAAGCGATAAACGTGATTATTAAAGTGAATTTCATCGGCCCGGACATGTTGAGGCCCCGGCTGGTGATAACGACCGGGTGGATAGTTCGCCACAATCTGATGGAGAAGAATGTAATCGGGACGTTAATAAAACCGATGATACCGAAGACGGCCGATAGATTCGCCCGCTGGTTTTCTTTTACCGCCCTTCGGAGCATCAGATAAGCAACATAAGTAAACCATAAAATCAAAGTCGTCGTTAACCTCGGGTCCCAGGTCCACCAAACATTCCAAATAGGTTTTGCCCAGATGGGACCGGTAATCAATACGATGGTACAAAATATGACCCCTGTTTCAACCGCACAATGAGCAACGGTATCCCACTTAGAATCCTTGCGGTATAAATAGAAGATGCTGGCTATGAAAGTGATAAAAAAGGCCATATAGGCCAGAAAAGCGGAGGGGACATGGATATAGAATATTTTTTGAATGAGGCCCATTGTTTTTTCAACAGGCGCATAGATAAAGATAGTATACAGCGCGAGTAGCATCAACACATAGGTTAGAAGCTGAAAAGGTATCAAAAGAGTTTGCATGCGCTTCAAGATTATTCCTCCAGGATATACTCGAAAGTTAAATACGAAACGAGAAGAAAAATAAGATCAAAAGCGACCAGGATTTTTAGCCAGGGAAATACCATCTGAAGAGATTTGCCGTTTAAGATTATTCCGGTTGCCTTAACCGAAGCAATAATCACGGGAACCGAAATCGGAAAAAAGAGAATTGACAGAAGGACATCTCTGGTTTTTGCGGTTGCTGAAATAGCGGAAAAAACGGTTCCGATAGCCGTAAATCCCAGGGTTCCCAAGAAAGTAATCAGCCCCAGCGGAACGAGAAAGGGAAGGATGGTGGTGTTATATAGAATCGCAAAAATAAAAATAGTAATAATTTCCATAACGGTTGTAAATAAGAATACACCAATGAGTTTTGCCAGAAAAATTGTCCAGGGGCTGACCGGACATAAAATGAGGCCCTGAAGCGTCCCTCTATCCCGCTCCATGCTAAAAGACCGGCCGAGTCCCGTTAACCCCGAGAAGACAAACGCCACCCAGAGAATCCCTGCAATCATCCCCCGGTCAAACTTGAGTGATGAACCAAAGGCGAAGTTAAAAATGATAAGGACCAAAAAAGAAAATAGACACATGGAAAGAATCATCTCCTTGGTTCTGAATTCGGAAATAAAATCTTTCCAAATAATAGCCTCCAGTTTATGGATAAATTTCATTAGACCACCTTTAATTGCAGCGCATTTTCTCCGACTTGTTGTGCATAGATCTGTTTAAAATCATTTTTCGAGATGTGGGCGACATCCTGCAGGTACACGATCTTACCTGATTTTAGTATCGCTGCCCGGTCGCACAGTTCTATGCCCAAATGTAAATGATGCGATGCCATGATCACGGTTTTGCCTTGATCGCGAAATTGCAAAATCAATTTTATAAAATCCTCACTACCCTGCTGGTCCAGACCGGTAAAAGGTTCGTCCAAAAATATTATCATCGGATCGTGAATAATGGCTCGCCCAATTGAGAGACGCTGTTGCATTCCGCGTGAAAAGTTTTGAACGGCGTCATTCCTGTAGTCACTCAATCCAACGAGATCCAGAACTTTTGGAATCCGGTCATTAAGTCGGGCAACCCCGTACATTGCTCCGTAGAATTTAAGATTTTCGTAAGCGGTTAGGTGCGGATATAAAAACGTCTGATGACCGATGAGACCAATAATTTGATGCAATGCTTCGCGATCACGTCGCGCTTCATATCCGGCAATCCTAACGCTGCCCGAAGTCGGTTGCAGCAGGGAGCACAGAACTTGAATCAATGTCGATTTGCCGGCTCCGTTGGGACCGAAAAGGGCAAGGGAATCACCCTCCTTTAAAAAAATATCAACGTTCCTCAGAGCGGTTTTATAGCCGAATTTTTTATTCAATCCCCTTACCTCAATATAGTGTTCTGGATTCATACCTGAATCTTTCATGAAAATTAATGAGATGGTGAAATAATGTTTAATAACAGTAAATTGTGAGAATTAGAGCAGCAAAGCCATATACCTAATAAGTAAAAAGGATGATAGTCGATTATATCCCATTAATTTTCACCCTTCGGGCGAGCCGGAGGCTTTCATCTGCTGCGTTATTAAGGGCTCGGCATAGTACACTATGGCCTCGCCCTTAAGTGCCTTGCATATGAAAGCCTCCGACTCGTGCAAAATCCAGGTCATAACCGGCGCACTCCTCTTTGACCGATGCCCTTATTCGTATTTTGACGCACATTTCGGCATGATTGTTGTAGCCCAAAAATTACCATTTCCTCGGTAAGTCCCTTCTACGATTACCTCCGTTCCGGGTTTAAAGGAATCTGGAACAACGCCTGAGTAATTGACTATTAGATTGGCCTGTTGGTCTTCTAATTTGAAAGACAGCTTTAGCGTCTTCGGATCCCATTGAACCGATCCGGCGGTCACCATTCCCCCAACCTTCTGGGTTTCCGTCAGATCCTCCGCCGGTTTTGCCAATACTTCAGAAACCGTTAAGTAATAAATCATGGTATCCCTGAGTCCGGTATAAATTAGATATCCGATAACCATGAGAATAACGGAAGAAATGATAATCGGTTTATACTTTATTCTTTTTTTCAATTTTCCTCCTGAAGATAATTCTTGCGGCGTTTGTGTAAATTTGATCCGCAAACGGCACAGAATCGACTCTCAATCCCAGCCTTCGCGCCACAAGAAGTGCAGTAAATGTATTTTCTTGGGGTTGATTTAGGGTTGTGGATCGCGACAACCCTTTGCTCAATTTCTTCCTCAAGAACCGTATCCACGGGCTTTGAAAATGTTGCTTGCGGCGACTCTAATTTATCCATTTCTTTCATATAGCCGACGGCTTCCTGTGTGTATTGCCGCTTAAGAGTTTGAAAATCTTCTTCAGTTAATTTGCCCATGCTTAAATCAAATTCCAGCTCTCGGATGGTGGCATAAGCGCCATCTTTTTTGTTCTTTAACTCTTCCAGGATATCCTCCGGCTTCGGTGTGAAGCCGTTTTGGCGAACGTCTTCCTGAAGCAACGGATTTATGATCCAGTAACATGCCCCGATCAGTAGCCCAAAAAGGATAACATATCCCAACATGGTGTACTCCTATGTTTAGGTCCTTATTGGGTTTGTTGCTGACAACATGCTGTAAGGACCTAATGGTTTCAGGTGTCGGGTGTCAGGTGTCAGGGGGTGGAAGTGCTGAACACTGACACTGCTTATATGAAACTACAAAGTTTCTTTTCTGATTAAACTGGCCGCTTTTCAGGTCAGCGGCGGTGCTCGTATGAGACTCCGCCTGGCCTGAATAGCAAACAGATTGAACGTCGAACATCGAACATCCAACATCGAATGTCCAATATTGATGACGCTACGCTTTATCGATTTTAAAACAAGCGAACCGCAGCCTGCGATGAGCTAAGCCAAATCGAATTTCGAAGGGTAGATTCGCTTTGCTCAGTCTTTTTTTAAATTGACAGAATTCATTATTCGATATTGGACGTTCAATGTTCGATGTTCGATGTTCATTTTTTAGTTAACCCGTCATCCCTGAAAAATTGGCTACACCTTCTTGCGGCGGTCCGGCAATACAATGACTATCGTTCCTAAAACCATGATTCCACCACCAATCCAAAGCCAAACAACCAGTGGATTCACCAGTACCTTAAAGGTGGCAAGATCCTTGTCGTGCCCGGCCAGGATAACATAAAGATCTTCTTTAAAATTCGTGTGGATCGCCACATCAGTTGTGGGTTGATTCTGCCCGCGGTAAAGACTTTTTTCGGGTGAAACGATCCCCACTTGATGTTCGTCGTTCAGAACTGTTAACGTCGCAACAACCTTTTGTTTACTGGCCGTGGGATACTTGGAAAGCCCATCGAATCGTAATGTGTAGTTTTTGATTTTAAACGAATCTCCTTTTTTCACGGAGACCTGTTTTTCCACGTTAAAAGCGCTTCCCGCAAAGGCCATGAAAATCAGAACAACCCCGAAATGAACAATATGTCCGCCGTAGCGTCGTTTGTTTTTTATCACAAGATTCCAAAATGCTTTTGGATAGTTCTCGGCAAAAACAGCGTGGCGGGTGCGGGTACCGGTAAAAAACTCCATAAAAAGGTTTGTTGCTACAAAGATGCAAAAAATGAATGTTATGAAAGCATATAGTGATCGAATGCCGTAAAGATATAATCCGGCCGCCGCAAAACCCGAAGCAATTAAGGGTAAAAGAAGTTTGCCAACAAACTTTTTAAGTGTAGTTTTACGCCAGGCAATGATGGGGCAGAGACCCGTCAACAAAAGCAATGTTAACCCAATCGGAGTAATAACAGCGTTGTAAAACGGCGGGCCAACCGTCATTTTAATGCCGCGAAGGGCTTCTGAAATAATGGGAAAAAGAGTGCCCCACAGAACCGTAAAAGCAATACCGACAAAAAGCAGGTTGTTGATCAGAAAACTGCTTTCTCTGGAAAGTAAGGAGTCCAGCTGATTCTTGCTTTTCAGATGGGGAAGGCGAAAAATGAGTAGTGATAAGGAAACGATAAGCGCCAGCAGTAAAAATAATAAAAAGAACCAGCCCAAAGTAGATTCCCCAAAGGAGTGGACAGACGCAATCAGCCCACTTCGCGTGATAAAGGTCCCAAAGATGGTCATTAGAAATGTAAAGATGATCAAGACAAGATTCCAGACCTTTAACATATCTCTTTTTTCTTGAATCATTACCGAATGCAGGTAGGCGGTCGCCAATATCCAGGGCATAAATGAAGCGTTTTCAACCGGATCCCAAGCCCAGTACCCCCCCCAACCCAACTCGACATAAGCCCATTCCATTCCCAGCAGATTCCCGGCGGTTAAAAACGCCCAGGCGGTTAGGGTCCACTTGCGGGTAGATTTTATCCAAGTGCTGCCGAGCTTACCGGTAATAAGTGCCGCCAGCGCAAAGGCAAAAGGAACCGTAAATCCAACGTAGCCTATTAATAAGGCCGGTGGATGAAAAATCATACCGGGATTTTGAAGTAGCGGGTTTAAACCCTGGCCGTCAAGCGGCGTGTAATTAAAGGTTTTAAACGGATTGGTTGCAACGATCATCAGGAACGTAAAAAAGAAGATAACAGTTGCCAAAACCAGGAGTACATACGGCATGAGTTCGCGATTTTTATTTTTGTTTTGGAAAATTACAACTGCCGTAAATATCGAAAGAATCCAGCTCCAGAACAGCAGCGAGCCTTCCTGTCCGGCGTAAAAAGCGGTCAAGGTATAAAGAAGCGAAAGACTCCGACTCGTGTATCTGGCGACGTATTCAATTTGAAAATTTCTCGTTATCAGAGCATAAATCATGGCTGTCGCGGACAAGCTCAAAAAAACAAAAACCGCTATGGCAGCGTTCTCAGCACTGGCAATCACTTCGGCCCTGCGGTTTTTAATGCTGAGAATCGACGCTAAGCCGCAATAGACAGAAAAAAATAATGAAATTAAAATAGAATAATAACCGATTTCAGTCATTCCTCGCCTCCGCTCGCAACACCGTCAAAAACGTTTTAATCGGCGGAACTTTATTTTGCACTTCAAATTCATTAAAACCTGAAAATATAAAAGGGGACAAATGTATGAAATTTTCAGGCTGTCTGAGACAATATGAAATTATTAAGGTGCATTGGTCGTAATTATTTAGTGGGAAAATCGAGGGGGCCTAAAGAGGGGCCAATAGACTCCGGGCGGTATGAATTGCCTGTCCCTGACAAGAAAAAGACCTACAAACGGCAAAACAAAAAGAGCTGACAACCCAATGGCAATCTGGACAAATGAATGGAATGAAAAAGGGCAGCTTCCGTCCATGGGAGAATCGAGGTCGGGATCGCTTGAGACACAATAAGATGAGCACATTGTGATAACCGGAATGCCGGACCCAAGAATGCCGATGATGACAAGCAGGATGAGATTTTTTTTAGTGAGATTCATAAATTGTGGACCATTGTGTCGACAGTGTTTCGAGACTTTTTCAAAACGCCCCATTTTGCCCAAGCCCCAAGTCAGGCTCTCCTGCTGTACGCGGGATTCATTTTTCAAAAGTTTATTCTCTATACCCACATTGTGGTATAAAATCAAGGATTTTATATAATTTGGTGATATTTAGGTTCAAAGTCTTTTATTACCGGTTTCATCGGGCTTTTGAAGCCGCTCTATCGGCAAAATAATCCTTCGGGATTCGAAAAAGATCCAAGCCTACATTGCCACCGCAAAGACGAATCAACTATCAAAGACAGTCCGTAATTTTTTAAGCAGTATTCCATCATTGCGCTAATTCGGACTTTATTTCGATGGACCTTTTTCTTTTGAGGCCGATCATCAGAACAATACTTAGCAGAATTCCGATAATACCGATGGACTGAGCAGTGGAGATATTTCCTAAATACGTCAGTTTGTCGGCGCGGAAATGCTCTACCAAAATCCGAGCAGCTGAATACAGAATCACATAGGCTAAAAAAAGCTGTCCAGCTGATTTCATTTTTGTTCGGATTTTCCAGAGGATACCAAAAATGATGAGGTTCAAGATCATCTCATAGAGTTGGGTAGGATGAAGCGGCTGTCCCGGAAACATCTGACCTGCGATGCTTTCGGGCGAGTACACCAACCCCCAGGGCATACGCGTCGGATATCCGTGAGCATCACCATTAAAAAAACATCCTATCCGCCCGATGGCCTGCCCCAAAATAAGCGGGGGGGCAAGTGTATCTAAAAATGCGGCTAAATTTATATTTTGCTTGCGGGTATAAACAATGCTTACCATAAGCCCACCCAATAAGGCACCGTGAATGGCCAGCCCGCCTTGCCATATAGCGAAAACGGAAAGCGGATTTTCCCAGAACATCGCCAGCTCGGTAAAGGCAACATAATAAAGCCGCGCACCAATAACAGCCCCAATGACGGCATAAAGAAAAAACTCTTGAAATATTTCTTTGCCAATGCCTTTGCGTTCAGCTTCGCGACCCGCCAGCCAATAACCGACCAGACAGGCCAGAGCAATCATGGCGCCATACCAGCGAATCTCCAGCGGACCGATTTGTATTAATATTGGATGCATGTGTAATCCTTTCTGTTCAATCAATTCCTTTCAACAGGCGGTTCTTCCACTATGACTCGCAGGCCATAAGAAAAGCCGTTGATAACAACTTTTTCCCCTCTCAGAAACTTTTTCCCTTTGGCAACTGCATTCCAAATTTCAGTTGCATATTGAATCTTGCCCTCCGGGTCGATATCGCGGAGCACCACCCCTGTTTTCCCCAGCATGGCTTCCGGACCGTTAAGAAGTTTGGTTCGCATCGCCTGGAAGATCTTATAATAAAGAAACAGGGAAATTGCACAGATAATTAGATATAAGATCAAGGCCGTCTTAAAAGGGAAAAACCAGAAAACCGGCAGACCGAAAACCGGTAAAAAAAATATCAAGTGACACATGTTTTATCTCTCCTTCAGCCTCAAGATTTCATGTAATTTTTTTTACAGGTTATAAAGAACCCTACCAAAATGAGTGGTAGTAGGTTTTGCATGTTTTCATCCTCCTTTTGATCGATCAGATGGTTGCCCGGTTATTATTTTAAGAACCTTCAATGTAATAATCATTTTGAAATTCGAATATGTCACTGATGCGGTTCAAAAATCTCCTTAAAGGATTTGAACCGACCGGGTTGTTTTTCAAGAAGCTTGAAGCTGGATGTAGGAATTTAGGCATGCAACCGAGGTGGTTTAAAAGGGGACATATAGAATCCATCTAAAATTATTGACCGGTTTATAATAAGAAATAAACCCAGAAGAGATAAAATGAACAAAACCGATAGCCCGATTCCAATTTGAGCAAATGCGTGGGATGTGAAAGTGCAATCAGTGTTCACCGAAAATTCAGGCCCATAAAAACCGCCAGGGCATAGGGCGGCGGAAATCACAATCAAGGTAACAATTAAAACCATGCTTGCGATCCAAGGATTTAGCAGTTGTCTTTTTTTTCCGGCTAATTTCATATTCCGCCGCTCCATACGGTTAACGCCGCACCTGCCGTCGCTTTGTTGTCTTGACATTTAGGGCAGCTATTTTTTTATTACTTTTGTTCAATCTCTCGCGTCTCAGTGTGGGTGTTGGGATCTGCATGCGCAGAATGCATGCCGCGCATCATAAAAATATGGCCCAGAGGACAAATGAGAATCATAAGGAAATAAGCCCAGGAACCGAGGACACCTAAAGCAGAAAGTGCCAAAATTCCAACGATCGGAATCGCGCAGCAAAGGACCATGGCCAAAAGATGATTTTGTTTGATTTTGGTAAATATCCACCTGATCATAATGTGTATTCCTAATCTTTCATAGATTTATAACACCGAATCTAAATGCTGAGTTGAATTTTCTCTTTTTACTTTGGAAAAGTATATGGGCAGTTTAACGTCATGCCCGGGACCGGGGACAGCAGCCCTGGCTGCAGTGCGCGAGTCTTGGAATCATAAAACGTTTCAAAAAGATCACCTCCTTATATAGTGGTTGTCAAAAAAACGTTCCGGTATTCAAACGTTTTTTTCTACAACCACTTATGCCGTAATTCCGTAATTGGGTGTTTTTAAACCGGGTGCTTTGCACCCGGTTACACCCGCACCGATTAAGGCACTGCCGTGCCTTTGTTTTTTACCGCCGATAGCGGAAAAATCCAAGCCACCCGCTTTGCGTGTGGTCGGTGACTCGGAACGTTATTATGAAAAGCGGTATAAATTTCATATCGTCCTGTTGATCAACGTGCGTCGGTCAAATCCTTATCGGCCAGCGTTTTTTGATCCAATTCTGCTTCAAGCCTGGAAAGCTCATTGATTTTCTGATCGATTAACTCCTTGTCCGGTTTGTCGGCGCGGTATAGATCGGATAATTCTTCCCGTCTTCCTCGGATTTCGTATCGCAGTTCCTCAATCTCTCTGTTGCTATAATGAGAAGATTCATTTGATCTATTGTATTGATCCTGGAAAGGGGCTGCAGATCCCCTTCCATAGTCCATCATGTGGCCGCCACCCATCATTCCGCCACCGCCCATACCACCGCCTCCCATGCCGCCGCCTGGGCCGCCGGCAAAAACAATACCAGCAATAAATATGGCCAATATCATTGCACCGGTAATTAACAAAATTTTTGTTTTCATTATTTTCTCCTATCACCTTGATTATTGATTGCGATTTAAAATTTTTGGGCTAACGTTCGACCGACCAATTAAAAACTCTCTCCGGTACATTAGCGACCTCGCGAATTACCAGAGTGATTGACTCCGCACCTTCGCCCAACTCAGAGAACTCCAATACACCGCTGCGGTGGTGGCCCCCGGGCGGTGATCCGTCCCAGCTGGTGGGATGGTATTCACGGCCGCTGTTGTCTTTGAGTGTACAGACAGCAACCAGATCCTGGCTCAGATCGCCCGAGTGGGTGTTCATTCGAATTTCAAATTTAGCCGGTTTCCCGGGCAGAAGCTGAACCGGACGGACATCGACGCGCACACGGTTCTGTTTATTCGATTTTGTTTTGTAAGCAGCAGCATCAACGGCCAAATTTACCAAAAACAACACCATCACAAGCGATACCAGGTGAGAAAATTTTAACTGCTTAATCTTTATCATTTCGAGTTCCCCCTTTATCCACTTCCACCAACGCGACCCAGCCTGAAGATGAAAGAATTTTTCAGGACGGGGTTCCGAATCATTCCGTGTTTTTCCATCATACGAAGCATAAGTCCGATTCCGACCAGGCATGATATGACTCCGGCCAAAAAGAAGTAGGTCTGGTACTCAGCCAAGCTCGCTACTGCCGTTGCTGATAGAAACGACACACCCAGTGTGGGTATCACAGTAGCCAGGTAATGGGAGCAACAGGCCATCATCGCAGTAGCCGACATGCCCCCCGAGGCGGCCATGCTCGATTTCACTGCTGTCATTTTGCGACCGCGAAGCTGGGCCCTGAATAACGAGAACAATGTCACTTGAATACCTAACCCTACCGCAAGGGTTATAATCCACCAGCGGTATTCGCTAAACTGGATTTTCGCAAAATACCAGTCAGCGGTTAAGGTGTTCATCCCCAGATACACTCCCACGATGGCAAAAGATGCTATCGCACCGAATATATATGAGCGGGGGTTTGAAAAACTATTGACGGATTGACTGCAACATTGTTCGTCTAATTCCGGATCTTTTATAGGGTTACCAAGAATATGGTATCCCTCAGCCTCAACCGACGCTCTTAAGTCATCTACTCTCACGTTGGCAGAATTATAGCGAATATTTGCTTTCTTTTCGGCAAGATCCACCGTTGCTTCGGCAACTCCTGCAAGACGCAACAATGCCGTCTCGACCCTTCCAACACAGGATTGGCAATGCATACCACTAATGGTTAAAGTAAGTGTTGAAAATTTGTCGAAACTATCCTTGTTTTCCATCTCTGGCCTATTACTCCATGTTAAAATTATGATCCGAAATCATTCTACGGTTTAGTGGCATTTCATTGCTTTGCCGCCGGTGGCCTTTTCCAGTCTTTGAGTATATCGGCCCCACCAGCCTTTCTTTTTTTCAGGCTTCGGCTCCAGATATTTTTTTGGGGTTTTAACGAAGGTCTGGCGGCAACCTTCCGCACAGAAGTAATACGTTTGTCCTTCAATGGTGGCAACAATCTCTGCCGTTTTCGGATTTACGGTCATACCGCACACGGGGTCAATAAATGGATTCGTAGTCTTTGCTGTTTGCTTCATTATTCTTCCTCCATTCGAAATAATTCTTTGATGTGAACATAAACAAAAGCAAGCGCCGTGCCAGTTCCAACCAGAAATGGCTTAAGAATCTAATATCATTGTTGTTATTAATATTTTTTTGAAAGCTGCCCTTATGATTTCCAGATGAAAGCCAACGATGTCTGCGAAAAAATTGATCATTTTTTGTTTTCAAATATGTTTTGGGTGGATACTAAGTAACCAGTCTTCGAAGCGCATAATCCGGGAATAGTGATTGCAGCAACAGATGCAAGTAAAAATAAATAAGAGGAAGGCTTTTGGGATCTCCAGATCAAGACGTGGTTGTTCGATTGGTATTGCTGTTCATGACAGCGCCTTCAATTGTCTGCCTGAGGTTGTCAAAGTCAAAGGGTTTGGTTAGATAACCATAGGCACCTTTTTCAAGAGCGTGGGCGGCTTTTTCATTAGACGAATAGGCGGTCATCATTATTACCGGCAATGAGGGATTGTAAGCTTTTAACCGATCAAGCACCTCTATTCCGCTGATCCCCGGCATGCAAACATCCAATAGTACCAAATCAAAGGAGGTATGTTGTATTTTTTCAATTGCCGTAAATCCACAATCTGCCTCGAAAACCTCATACTCCAACTCCAGAAGGATGCGTAACATGGTCCTATGGGCGATGTCGTCATCAACGACCAGTATGGATTTACTCTCTTTCATCAGTCTTTCCCTTTATCTATTAAGGTTAGTTAACTCCTTTTTGAAGTGAACAAATGACTCGTAAATAGTCCATTTGTTTACTTCATTTGGAGAAAGGCTTCGTGTGACTTTTGAAAACCAGTTTTTTGCGATTCAGCAATAAGACAATCTTTCGATCACCGTCAGCATCGGAGTGGCACAGTATACAGCGAATGAAGAAATGACAACCTTCATCAAACGGGCTGATGGCAATTTGTATGCCGCTAAAAAGACGGGGAAAAACCGTATTTGCTTCTCGATATAACGTTTAGATTAATCAGTTTTGTTCTGCTTTTTACTGACACTTTGGGCACTGCGAAATCCGGCTTCCTTGAAAGCCTCCCAGGGCTGTCGTGGCACACCGGACGGCATAAGAACATAATCCGACTCTCTTGAACCCTCTTTGGAATTTGAAGTCATGCCATGAAAGCTCCATTCAGTAAAGCCATTTGGCACAACCCGAATCTCATATTTGTTTGCCCGGTATGAGGACACGGGAGATAATTGATTCGTTTGGGCTTTTGCCATCAGTGCATTTGCTTCAATTTGAACTTGCCCCATCATCTTGTGCATTTTTTTCATATCAACCCCCTCGTCGGAACCGAGCTCTTTTTGCCCGGTGGTTTCTTTTGATTCCTGCTTACTGCCAAATACATAAAGCCATTCCCCGGGGGTGGGCAGACGCCGGTTATAGAACCGGGCATAGGCAGAAGCCCCATACGCCGTCACTCGCAGAACAGGAAATGACGCATAAACTGCACTGGTGAGCTTAAATTCTTCGTTTCGATAAACCACAGGCTCATAACCTTCCTTGACGTTTCCCAGCAACATCCAGATCTCATTGTTACTGCTAACCACACCGTTTGCTATGTGAATCCGAGAAAGGTTGTGATTTAAGAATTCTACATACTGATGATTGGTCACCGGTGCCTCATCCATGTAGAACGGCACCACTTTTATTGCTCTTTTTTCTTCGGTGGCGGATTTTTCAGGAAGTGTTACTATTCCGCCCGGAATCAAGTGCAATGTTGCACCGTCTTCTGTCAATAGGGTTAGCACGGAACCACCCGGCTTCGTTGATGCGACGCTTTCATTTTTATTAAATTGTGTCTGTGGTACGCTCTTAATGTCTTTCTGGGTCATTTCTCGTAGGCTCAGTTGTTTTTCAGGTTCACTTATAAAATGCCACACAGCCATGGCCGCAACCGATAAAAACGCCAGGGCAATTCCTGTCCAGATCCACTTGGGCCGGTGGAGAAGTGACAGACTCTTAGGTTTTATTGAGATATTTATTCCCGGTTTTTGTTTTAAAAGATCAAAGGCATCTAAAATATCTTTACGTAGCTCATCCACCGAACCAACCCGTTCCTCTTTTTTTTCAGCTGTAGCGTTGCGGATAATTTCATCCAATTTTTTAAAAAAAGGTGTGTCGGGATTTGCCAGAAATGCGGTTTTGAACGGAAGAATTTTTTCATTGATTTTTCCGTCAATGGCTTCATACAAGATCTTTCCCAGCGAATAGATATCGGCGCGGTGATCGGCTTTTCGGAAATCGAAAAAATGCTCCGGCGACATGTAGTGGGCGGTACCCTTGACATCCATCGACTGGGTTACCGGCTTCAAACGGCTGGAGCGCGCCAGACCGAAGTCGGTAATTTTTGGAACCGCACCGTCCATCAGGACGTTTTCAGGTTTCAAGTCACGATGGACCATATCCAATGCATGAACCGCTTCGACACCTTTAAGCACGGGCAAAAAGCAATCCTCTAACCAATTTCGCATCAGCTCTTGTTCAGGGTAGAAGCCCTCTTCCGACAGGGTATAGCGCAGCGTGTCACCGGGGATATATTCCATCGCAATAAATTCAACCGAGTATTCCCTACCTTTTTTTTTGATAACAGCCGTACCATGATCGAAGATTTGGACAACGTTCGGATGCCGCACCTGAGCCATCGCCTGGACTTCACGCCTGAACCGCTGTAGCGCAGTTTCAACCTCATCTTCATCTTCTTCGAGGGAGCGGAGCCATTCCTGGGATACCACCTTTATGGCCACGTCACGCTGCAGATTTAACTGATGGGCGCGATAAACCTCTCCCATCGCTCCTTTGCCGATAAACTCAAGGATCACCCATTTATTTTGGATGACATCACCGGCGGCAAAAATTTTGCCCTGGCTGGTGCTCATATTCAAACAAACTCCTTATAACACACAGGTATTGCGAGAATTATTTTTAACAGCCAAGCTTGATAATCTCGTAAAAAGTCTGGTAAGCTGTCATTGCGAGCGCAGCGAAGCAATCTCTATCAATCCAAGTCTCTGAAATCATGGGATTGCTTCGTCACTTCGTTCCTCGCAATGACCGGCGATAGGACTTTTTACGAGTTCATCAAACTTACTTTTAAAAATCTTTTCTCGGATAAACCTTGAAACTACTTCAGCAAAATGCATGCCGCTATATTCGCTTAGCTACAACATTTTGAAATCAAATGAAAAAAGAACGAAACCCCTCTATTAATTTAAGCAAGTGTATATTTTTTATCCATTCAATTCAATTTGTTTCGACTAAACTGCGAATTTTTTTGCCAGTTAGGCAGGCTGCAGGAAAATGAGATGGATCTTCGCTGCTGAATGACCAGGCAATTAGATTAATATTTCATATAATTTCATTTTGTTATGAATTATATTTCAATCGTGAACATCTTTGGCATGTGCATTGCTCATACCTAGAATGAAGTCTCGGATACCCATAAGGCACAGAGGAAGGGGGTGTAATTTCGCATGTCACCTTTCCGTTTCATTCACAACATATTTTTAAAGGGGGGTACGCCAGGGCGAGACGCCACCATTCTTCGAATGAAGGAACAGATAAAGGCCTGGCGTCGAGCAAACCAGATGATGGGATGGGGTATCCCTAATAATGAATTTGAGATGCTATCAGCATCGTTGCCGCCACCTTTGACGGATAATGATCGAATGCGCGGGTTTATCGGTTCGGTCCTTTTTTATGGATTCGGGGAGGATGAACGGGGTAATGCAGACGCGGTGCTTTCCGGAAAGCTCGCCTGGGAATATGCCACTAAACGCAAAAGAGGAAAAACCTGGCAGTGTGAATATGTCAACTTTAACAAGCCGGAGGACATCCGCTTGCGCCCGGGAGCACCAGCTCGACCCAAGGGCTTTTATTATGCCAAAATTCGTGCGGATGAGCGATCAAAAGCAATGACCGTCTCACAGGTCCGTAAAACGTTTACCACCGATACCGGATGGGGCCCCGAAGGATTCCAATTTTTATCCATTACCCATTCCCATTTTGCGGATTTGATGAACGAACGCAAGATCCCTTTCATGGCGCTGGCCGATTATGACGTGGCCCCTCACGGATTTAACGATTTTTTCGACGCGCCTCAGCTTTTCTGCAGCAACAACAAGCTGGGACTCGGTATCGGGAATGTGGATCGCAACTATCCTCTTTTTGGAATTCCCACGTTACGGTTCGCTTATGAATGCGAGGCCTATCGTCATTGAGTTCAGGTAGCGCAGGTTTTAGATTTGAGTGAATCTTGTGGCTGTTATAGTGAAGGTGTCGAAAATCTTCGATTTCTAAACTTGTGGGAACCGGAAAAAACATACCTTACTACTCCGCGGACGCGCAGATCACGGCCATTGATCTCAGCCCCCGGATGCTTGAGCGAGCGGGTAGAACGGCAATGAAACTTAATCTGAACGTTGAGCTTCTGGAGATGGATGCCCAGGATTTAGTCTTTCCAGACCACTCATTTGATACAGTGTTTGCCACCTTCGTATTCTGTTCGGTTCCAGATCCGGTAATGGGATTGCGTGAGCTTAAACGAGTTTGCAAGCCGGATGGAAGACTTCTCCTTCTGGAGCACATGCGACCGGACAATCCTGTTTTGGGATTTATCTTTGATGTTTTCAATCCTATGATCGTCCGGATGATGGGTGCGAATATTAATCGTAAGACCATTAACAATATTCGGCAGGCCG